>Ga0325414_1001730_pt1 | contig 21497 bp, 18 predicted proteins | sample PopdelMetagenome_8_FD_206183 | JGI IMG/M metagenome (GOLD analysis project Ga0325414, IMG submission 206183) | Populus deltoides microbial communities from Bellville, Georgia, United States - Leaf-PdKOR-R3 | ecosystem: Host-associated > Plants > Phyllosphere > Phylloplane/Leaf | place: USA... | reverse complement strand
ACGACTAGTCTACTCTTTCTGTAATGCACCAAAATTGGGATAATGGTGAATTGATGGAAGTCCAATGACAGAATATCTTTTATTGAATTTTCAAAGTTCAAGATTCGATGATAAGGATGTAATTGAAAGAAATTAAAAGAAATAACAAGTTTTCAAAGAATCAAATTGAAAGAACAATCCTAGGATAAATTTCTGGGCAGATTCGAGATGGTACCGAGCTTCTGGGTGATGAGATTTGCTTCAAAGCACTTTCTTGCCTCTTATCTGCATCTTTCTCCCCGACAGGATTAGAAAATTTGAATTCATGTAGAATATTTGCAGAGGCAATCTGTGATTGTTGACTGATATGGAATTTGACTTATCTTCTCCCTGAAACGTGGTCGTTCGACTTTCTATTTGACGATTTCTCTCTTAAACTGATGTTGCGTCGTTTTGGTGAGGAGAAATTTTGGTTCTTCGGCTTCCATCTTTCCAGTTCTCTGGTCTCTCGAGAGAAGCATTTTCTTTTCCAAAAAAATTAGGGTTTACAAGAAGAAGAAATTAGGGATTTTGTTTTCTACAAGCCCTAGGATCACCGCAATTTCTAGTGATGATCTTAGTCCATTATAAAAAGTTAATTTTTAAAATATTTTTAATCATCACATTAAAATATCCAAAATTACTAAAAAAATCATTTTTTTTCAAAAATATCTTTGCACCCGGAAAAAAAACAGTGGCTTAGTATTACAAACTCCTGCCATGGTTGAAACGATCGTGTCCATCAAGGTGTTGGGATATCAGGAAAGTGTACACAGACCAGGTATTCGCTGAAGACGGTAATGTAATGCTTGAAACCAAACATTGGTTTCCACAAATATTGTCTGCTGAATCAAAAAAAGATGAAAAAAAATCAACTGCCCCATCCATGACCTAGCCCATATGCATCCATGTAACCAGCTCCATGAGTCTGACCATGACCATGACCATCATGATGGCCGTGACCACCATGGCGGTGATGATGGTGATGGTGGTGATGACCATCCTTTGCCTCGTCAAGCATTTTCTGTATATGCTCCGGGATAGGTTCTTCTTCAACTCGCCTAACTGATTTTGGCAAGGAGGAAACAAATTTAACAATATTCTCAGCTAGCTCATCAGCAGCATTTTCCTGAGATCACCAAAACAAATTGAAAACTAGACTTAGAATACAAGGAATTCATCACTAGCCCTGGTGATAGTAAAAAGATCAACAGAAACTCAATGTACAATTTTATGAATCATGTTCCTTATCAAATTCTATTTTTAAGTATAGCGCTGAGCATCTATGGAAAGATAGGATATATCTTCTAACAATCTATATATGTTAAGGTTTATTCTGGCTGTTGAAATATCTGGGGACAAATTCACAATTTGCAATCAGCTCATCTAATTGGGAGGACAGTTTCAAGAAGGCAGATAAATTCCTGTTAAGTTACCAATTAGGGATGAGATGATTCAAGAAGAACAGATAAGTAACATCTAGAACCTGAAATCTAATCATCACGACAATTATTCTCCAGTTCTATTTGGTTGGTGATGCAGTCTGTTTATGAAATAGTAGGAAGTAGTCATTGTTCATCGAAGTCAGCTCCAAACCAATCTTATACATCAATCAGTAGTCCTTAGTACAAACTAAATGCAGGCATCTCTAGAAACTACCAGCAATGCTCCACTACACTCTACTTCAACCTAAATGATTTATTATCCGTAGTACAAACTAAATGCAAGATTTCAAATGGTTTATTACTTTGAAATCCTAAACTTGTTTTGTTAATTTTTATGAATGTGGTAGAGGAAAACCCAAGCAGAAACCTTTGTTGATGCACCCACACCACTGTTGGCTTGCTGCTCTAGGCGATGGGATTGTTTGAAGTCATTATCAAGCAAGACTCTTTCATGGAAGCAGAGTCAGTTGTTGCTAGGCTCTTTGATAGAAAGGACGATGATACTGTCTAAAATAGGATAGGGCAAGGTAACTGCTTCAAATCTTCCCACAGATGGAGGAAGAGAGCCAGGGGCATGTGCAGAACAGGCCACCATTCATATAAGAAGTATAAGATGGTCCGCATCATACAACAAATCTTGGGATTGAATCTTCAACATCAAATTTAAGAGCAGCAAGACAAGCTAGTGAGAAGGAATTACATGAAAATTGAAATAATTAGGTAAATCACAGGAGAGAAAGAGAGAGAGGTTAAGGGGGGTGGCGGTTGAGCCGGTTCAATAGGTTTCGGCTTTGTGAAACAGAAACTGAACTGGACCGAGTGATTTTTTTGTTTTTAAATCGATTTCTTCAGTTTTTTTCTCCCGGTTCGGTTTTTTCAGTTGTTTTTTTATCAGTTTTTTCAGTTGATCGGTTTTTTTTTACACACCTATGTGCGTTAGAGCTCTGTCAAACTATACAATGTCTAAGATCAAGCAAGTATAGAGATTAAAACGTGAAGATTTAGCCTATGTCACTAAGTGAAAAACTTATTAAAAGCAACTAGGCTCATATCATTCCCTCCATTACATGCATTTCTCCATAAAAGAGAGTTACATTATGTTCTCTCTTCGTCACATGATACGTTCAAGGTCTCTGGTAGAAAATGAACAAAAACAAGTTAAAATGCAGGTTTAAAACAACGAAAGGAAAATTGAGAAGATGGGTAAAGGAGGCTTTGGTTTATTTGTGATTTCCTCTTATTAGTCAAAACATTAAATGGGCATGCAGACACCCAGATAAATTCTAATTACTCAGCAAATAATACGAGTTGACAAACAGAGCCATTACAAAAGCCAAGATCAAGCCCAATTCTTTCACTGAAAAGACTAGGTAAATCTTTTAGAAAACCTAACACTTTTTATGAAATATGAAACTCTTTTCGAAGACCTGTGAGGTTATGTTTTTTGGAAATTTTGTTGTGAGAACATCCAGAATTTGCAACCAGCTCATTGAAATGAGAGGACAGTTTTGACAAAGCAGACAATTTGCTCTTTTCATCAATTGGGGACGAGTTAAGAGGAACAAATATAAATAACATCTAGAAAATGGATCAAATCATCCAAAAAAATCTTTCCTAGTTCTATCTGGTTAGAACCAGGAACATGTTTGAGAAACATAGGCAAGCAGTCATTTTTCATTGACGGTGGCTCCAAACATGCTGTATATGTCAATCAGTAGTTCAATAATTCGGACCTAATATCTAACATAGTCCAGCAACCAAAGTCTCCACTAACCCCAACTTCAACCTATACTAAATGGTTACATATGATTCAATAATGGGTTTTACCTTATGCACATTGTTAAATGCCGTTCATTCTAGTTATCTGTCAAACCAATCAAGATCCAAGATCAGCCATTGGTCTATCATATAGAACCATTTTCACCAAGCATGATGCGAAATCCAAAAACATCCATTGTAAACTAAAATTTAAAATTTATGCTCTCACAAATCACCATACACAGTTAAAAACATACAATACAGCACAGTAAGAATTCTCACCTGAGGCCAGCGCCCACCAGTGTGTGTGACAAATTTAGCCTGTGGAAGCGCATCAGCTACCTTACGTCCCTCCTCGCTCCATTCTTTTGACCAAACACTACACCAAACAACCTGCATTGGGATTCCCTTTACCCCATCCAAACCACCCCATTCTGCAATATCAAAACTTGAATTCAATTTCTTGCCTGTAGCCACAACAGCTCTCCTCCCATCCCTCCCATTCAACATCATTCTATGTGCCGCCACATCCAAACCACCAATCCCCCTTGAGCAACACATTCTAATCAACCATTCGTACACAAAATTAACGCCTAAAACAACCTCTCTGACCACTGGCACTTCCAAAACACACAAAGGCAAAGCCGGTCTCAACCCTGTATCAACCAGAGTCACACTCCTAACCGATTCTGAATTCTTCAAAACCCAATTCGCCACCATTCCTAAACTCGAATCATGCAAAACCAAATGCACAGGAGCTAACCCCAATGTCTCAATCACTTGGCCTAAAACCAAGCCCATCTCTTCACTACCCAATACAATAGGCTTAACAACACTCCTTTTTTCACTATAATGAGACACAATCTCCTCATACGGAATCTGTCCAGTTTCAACCATGTTATCAAAAGCCCAAAAAATACCCTTTTCTTGAATCAGTGCATAGGCATCCTTAAACCTCTCTAAAACTCCACTTCCTCTCTCTTCACTAGCTTCCATAAACTTATCAGAAAACCCATTTCCAGGTAAATCAAACACAACCCCATGAAACCCTTTTGAACCCAAAAGGTCTAAAACTTTCCTAAAAGAAAATGAACTTAGACCCAACCCATGAACAATCACAACTTTTTCACTCACAAAATCTCTTTTACCACTCTCTAGCACAAAAACCTCACTTGATGGCTGGTTTTGAGCCAGTTGGACTTTAATTGTACGCCCCTTTGAGTAGTGTTGGCGTAGTGGAGTGGAGAGGGAAAGGAAGAAACTTTTGGGGTCTGGATTTGAATAGAGAGAGGACAAACCAATAGCTAAAAGAGTGACAAGTGAGACTGAGACAGTGAAATAGAACCAGAAAACAAAAGGGTTATTCTGTGTCTGTGCTTGTGTTTGTGGTTTAGTTTGTGTCATTGGCTTTGGTTTTGGCTTTCGTTTTGGATCTTTAGAAGGTGAAGTTGGTTCCTCTGTTGGTTCTCGGTCATTTTGAGGTTGTATTTCTGGTTCCTCTGTGATTATAGCCATTGTTAATGTGAAGAGACAAGAAGAGATCTATCGATCGAGAACTGCAAATTACACTCCAAAAGTATAAAAAGGGAGGAATTTCAAAGAAGTTATCGAAATTTTTAAAAAAAAGTTACACTTTCATTCCAGTCTCCTATATATGGTAGATATTTCAAATTAACCATCAAACTAAATTTGCTTGTAATTGTACCATTCAACTATTATTATTCCACCAATATAATCTTTTGATTGGCTTGAAAAAGGATAATGGAATTTATTAATTTTCACCCCCTAATTTAATTATGTACAAAAATTTATTTATAATACAGTATTCCATGCCAAAGTAAATCTTTAATAAAAAAATTTCATTAGAAAATTAAATAAAAATACAATTTGGATATTATAAACGCAACTTAATATCTTTCTATTTTTCATTAGAAAAATCAGTAGGATTAACTTTAAAAAGTATTACTAGTAGAACAAAAAAAATATCTTATTTTAATTATAATATAATTTTCTTTTTTTCCTTGAAGAATAGATATTGAATTGATTAATACTTTATAGTATTTTTATTTTAATGATTAAGATATTCCTAATAAAATCCAAGATTAAATCTTTTTTTTCAAATTTTTAACAAATCATTTATACATAAACAGTGTGTGTTTGTGTGTATAAGAAAGATTTTGCTTCCAATTAGTCTTCTTTTGACTTAAAAGAACATGAAAATAAACCAATTCCGTTAACTTATCCAAATGGAACATGAAAGAGGGACCACAATGCTAAAATAGTAATCATTAGGTAGCATAATTGAAAGAATCTACAGTTTCAGACAAAAAATCCTAAACAGGGTGTCGTTTATGAGGTGTCATCATGATTTTCTGCAAGAAATAAAAAAAGGAGTGAACTTTATTACTCTTTACATTAAAAAAGACCTCATCTTTCCCTTCAATTTCTCTCTGTGAGTTTCTCTAACATGCACTCAATCCCATTACCAGCTGTGATGCATCCTCTCTCTCTCTCAGCTTCTTCTCGCTTTCTCTCTCAAAAACTTTTAATTCCAAGTTCCTTTTTTTCAAATTTCAAAACAACCCACCAAAGATTTGACAAAAATTTCACTAAAGTCCCTATCATTATCAGAAATTGCACTAGCCCTCCAGTCTCTGCAAAACCATCTTCACAAATTAGATGGAGCCGTGCAAAAAAGTCGGAACCGGACGAGAAGCTTCAAGCTCTACGTGAGTTGTTTTCGAAGCCTGGGATTGGTATTGATGCTTATATTATACCTTCTCAGGATGCTCACCAAGTAAGGCTTTTTTGGCTAAACTTTTATTTGGGTTTCTGTTTTTGGTGTATTTTTTGTTAAAATTCAATTGGGTTTTGGATGTTTTTATGCATTTGTATTGGTGTTTGAATGTTATAGTGATTTGAAGTTGTAGGGGTGCATGCTGGGAATTTATGATATGCAGCTAAAGTCTATTTTTCTTGTTGTATTTTTGTTTGAAGTTAAATGGGTTGTTTTTTTTTTTACTATCGTAATGAAAAATGGTGCTTTCCGGTGTTTTTAGTAGTAGAATTTGGAGTTTTTATGAAATGGAATTATGCTCTTTGTGTTAGTTTGTTGAATTATAATAGTTCAGCTTATTAATTACTCTAGTGTTAGCTAATTTTGTGTTTTTTGAATTTTATTAATGAATTATTGATACTAGAGCATCTGCATTTGCTGGATATGCTTTAGGATTGTCGGGCTTTTTTTTTCTACGATATACTGGGGTTTTGTAATTACTTCTAATTAGCCTTTCCCATTGTGGTTGCTAGAGTGAATTCATTGCTGAATGTTATATGCGAAGGACGTATATATCAGGGTTCACTGGTAGTGCCGGCACTGCTGTTGTCACAAAGGAGAAAGCAGCACTTTGGACAGATGGTCGATATTTTCTCCAGGTTTGAAAGAATAGTTTATTTTTAATTAAAGTGTAGTTTGTGTTTCCAACTGGAGATGAAATAGTATTTTTAATTTTTCTTTTCCTATAATGATTAGGCTGAGAAGCAATTGAATTCTAATTGGATTCTCATGAGGGCTGGTAATCCTGGAGTCCCGACAACAAGCGAATGGCTTAATGATGTTTTGGCTCCTGGGGCCAAAGTTGGTGTTGATCCTGTGAGCAATTTCTCAACCTGCTCCAATTGAATTCCCCTAGTTTCCTGCTCTTATGTTTCTGGTGTAAATTTACGTTGAAGTTCTGGTGTTCATTACTTGATCATCATTGGTTTTTAGCACATGCTGAATCATTTTCTGTTTCTGCATGCGAGCTTGTGCGGATTTTGCTTGCAAACTTTTTTCCTTCTATTGGAATAATTTGCTTTCCAAATGTTAATTGTTCTAATCATTCTTTCCACTCAATTTCTGTGTCTAAAACCATCAGTTTAGTTATGATATGCATTAACTCTATCATTCTTCAACCTTGCCAATGTATGATGCCATGTCTTTGACTTTGTGAAGGGAGCAGTTTCTTTTCTCTTTTGATGCTGCCGAGGAATTGAAAGAAGCCATAGCTAAGAAAAATCACAAATTGGTTTACCTGTACAATCCAAATCTCGTGGATGAAATATGGAAGGGATCAAGGCCAATGCCTCCAAACAAACCAATAAGAATACATGAACTAAAATATGCTGGTGTGGATGTTGCATCAAAGTTGTCTTTCCTGAGGTCCGAGCTCCTTGATACTTGTTCATCTGCAATCATTGTTTCCATGCTTGATGAAATTGCCTGGTTGCTGAATTTGGTAATTGCCTCTGCCCCTTCTTTTTTGGACACGCTTTCTTAAACATTGCAGCAGTAGAGGTGCTTGCAAACCTTATCTTTACATTACTGTAATCTTTGCTACTTCAAAACTAATCTAAAATAATGTCAATGCCATTGTATTCTGGAATTTTTATTGATTTGTCAAACTTTCACAAAGCAAGAATTCAATTTTAAGTTAGTCGTTCAATTATACTTCCTACTTCTGTACTTGTTATTTCTAAATGATGATCTGTGTATCTATTTATTCTGCAGAGAGGAGGCGATGTTCCTCATTCACCTGTTATGTATGCATACTTAATCGTAGAGGTTGATGGAGCCAAATTATTTGTGGATAACTCTAAAGTCACGCCAGAAGTGTTGAATCATCTGAAGAATGCAGGTGTTGAATTGAAGCCATATGACACCATCCTTTCTGAGATAGAAAGGTAAATGCTATAGCTTTTTTCTTTCCAGCAGCACAGGAAACATTCCATGTATTATTGCTGGATATTATTAGGTAGAAGTTACTCTCTATGGTCATGCTTAAAGAAGCTTGTTTCTATTGATGAATGGACGACTAGTCTGGCTGTCAACATTTTATATGCCTATGTTAAACTGGTGTCTGTGAGACAAAATGAAGTGTGCCATGTTTCATAATATGTACATAGATGCCTATACAGATGTGTAGCATAGTCTAGAATGTGTGATTTTGTCTCTGGCACTGGACTTGGACTTGCTTCTTCTTATATATGCTGGCAGGCTTATTATGTGACCATACTCTGAAATATGCGTTTTTTCTCTCTTTCAGTTTGGCTGCAAAAGGGGCTGAACTTTGGTTTGATACATCTTCAGTTAATGCTGCTATAGTCAACACATATAAGTCTGCCTGTGATAGGCATTTTGAAATCCATGCAAGTGATCGTAAAGGTAAGTTACATAATGGTTCCAATGATCAATCTTGGGGACCTTCTGGAGTTTACAGGGCTTCACCCATCTCTCTAGCAAAAGCTGTGAAAAATTCTGCTGAGTTAGAAGGCATGCACAATTCTCACTTAAGGTACTTACCTCTGTCATTGGAACCTATTTTGGTGATTGTGAAAGCTGCATTGTATGTTATTGTCTGTCCAACACTTGAATGTTGTGTTAATTGAATTCCAGGGTTGGGTATTCTGCACAAATTAGCATGCCTTAAAAACTGAGATTGAAAATGGGGTTATTCATCAAAGGTCAAATTTTCTGAGCAGTTTTATACGCAATTACATGAAGTAAAAGCTTCTGTCTCTTCTGCATCTACTCATTTGATTCTCTCTCCTCCTTGGAAGAACTTTCAATAAAATTTTCTTGAAAAATGAAGCCTCATCCATATGTGTCGTTAGTATACACCATCTTAAATGTGTGGAATAAAATTTTATGGTTTGTTAACCTTGAGAATTTTTTGTATCTCGTTATGTCTGTTGTTATCATGCCAAATTTGTGGAATTCTTAGTGAGAATGATATCATGCTTTGGATGAAATTTTCTAGAAAAGATAGTAAGCGAGCACAGGATAATGGTTCTTTAAGGATGAAAAGCATCTGCATCTTCAGTTCTATACCTGTTTGTATAATTATTACTTGCCAAAAAATAATAGCTAATGATGTTTACAACACATGCTCATTGTGATACTTAATATGCAGGGATGCAGCTGCTCTAGCAGAGTTTTGGGTCTGGCTGGAAGAGGAAATTGACAAGGATGTGAAACTAACGGAGGTAGATGCCGCAGACAAACTTCTTGAATTCCGTTCAAAGCAGGCTGGTTTCATTGATACTAGCTTTGATACAATAAGTGGTATATTAACTTTTTTGTAACTCGTAACACATTGAAAAGGATCGTTATTATAATCTGTTTCATTATTAGGATGATCTGATCTTGCAGGTTCTGGAGCAAATGGTGCTATCATACACTACAAACCTGAACCAGAGAGTTGTAGTGTTGTGGATCCAAAAAAGCTCTTTTTATTAGATAGCGGAGCTCAATATGTTGACGGAACAACTGACATAACAAGGACAGTTCACTTTGGGGAACCTACTGCACGAGAAAAGGAATGCTTCACTCGGGTTTTGCAGGTGCTGGATCTTTTTTGGTCTAAATCATATATAGTACATGCCCAGGGTTGCACCATATGAAGGGGCTTTGAGGGGAACAGATAATTTGGCATCACAGGTTACAAAATTATTATTTAGACTGATAAGATTTATGCCATAAAATCCTCCCTCCCTCCCTCTGAAGCATACCACTTTGGATACATTTGTCTCTATGATTTATGTACAATTAATATATTTGGTTTTTCTTACTTTTTTTTATGGAACAATTTGATATCTTCTAATGAACAATAACATTTCAGGGTCATATAGCTCTGGATCAGGCAGTATTCCCTGAAAATACCCCTGGTTTTGTATTGGACGCATTTGCCCGTTCATCTCTTTGGAAGATAGGGCTTGATTACCGGCATGGTACTTGTCCTGCCAATTTGTAACTGGACTTAATTTGTGAAGGGAAATTTTGTGAGGGGATACATTTCTGACTTGATTTGAGGAGGAAGAATAAAGTTTTAATTCACATGCTCCTTCTTCCTTCAATCTATTAGGTACTGGGCATGGTGTGGGAGCAGCATTAAATGTTCATGAAGGTCCTCAAAGTATTAGCTTTCGATTTGGAAATATGACTCCCTTGCAGAAAGGAATGATAGTAAGCAATGAACCAGGGTACTATGAAGATCATGCTTTTGGCATTCGAATTGAGGTGCTATAATAATCCAGCTACATCTCCTTGGATTAGAAAATCTACCGTAGCTACAACATCACTTGATTGTTTGACTCTAATAATGAGTTTGTCCATTTCATTAGAAACTTGCGTCTAGTATTTCTTGGTTGGGGCCTTAATGCTATTTTTTTCTCAAGGATCATGCACCATAAATACAGTGATAGAAAAGAGAGAATCTGTACTGTAATACTAATAGATGCAGAACAACCACATTGTTAATGTAGTTTGAAGGAAGCATGTTTTCTCTGTCATTGACACTCTGGGGAACTCTGTATACTTGATAGTCATACTTTTTCAGTACTTTATTTGCTGTGAACCTTGAGTTGGTGGTTGGGAAATTTGTTTGAATTCTCTTTTGTTTCTTGTCATGATTGGATGGGCAGTAGGCTTATTGCTTTGTAGAAATGTCCAGTGCTTGGTAGACACACAAAGTGTAGGGGGACTTATGCAGCCAGCCCTAGAGTTGTATATTCTATTAGCTTAGTTGAGTATATGCCTTAGCACACTCCATATACCCCTGTGAGCTTTCATGCCCCATGCAAACACACTTGGACATATGTACTCTGCTTGGCCTTGTTTGTACATTTATTTGGATATTGTTGATGGTACAGTTGATATTTGTTGCCTTTGTCCACTGTTCTGCTTAATGGTTGATATATAACATCTTCCTCATTATTGATGGATTTTCTTGTGTTTAATCTTGGTTCTCTTCTTGCAGAATCTCCTTTGCGTTAAACAGGTTGACACCCCAAACCGCTATGGAGGAATAGAGTATTTGGGATTTGAAAAACTCACTTACTTCCCCATCCAGGTATGCTAGTGATCACCTGGTAAAGTTTAACATGCGAATTGTGAAGTTGTCAAAGAGACAAAAGTATTGAATTTTCCTTTGTTTGCACCACAACAGAGAAATTGAACCCCTGCCGGAACCTAAGTTAAAGTGAGAATATAACCTTAGGTTGCTAGAATAGTTGATTTTATTTGGTATCTTATTTTGATCTCTCATCTTGAAATTTTTTTTTTTTTGTAGCATTTATCTCTTCTTGAATTTTGTGTTTTGGATACACTCTATCCCTAGATTTATTTTTTACGAAGCAGTAATTATATTCCAGTTCTTGCTTGTCACGAACTTCTGTCACTGGTCATTGCAGACTAAGTTAGTAGACTTGTCCTTGCTCTCTGTTGCGGAGGTTGATTGGCTCAATAATTACCACGCCCAAGTTTGGGAAAAGGCAAGTACACATCAACCAATATTGTAAACAGTCGTATGCTTCTATTGTAGTTACAATTTACTTGCACATAACTGATTGTACCATAAGAGAAATGGAGAAGAAAGAAAAGCATTGATGTTTCTTTATTTGTAACTTAGAAGTTGGTCTATGAATTTGTTGACAATGTTTTAGTTCAATCTTCTCATCAACGAGGCTGAATCCTGAATAGCTTTAGGGCACAATCCATGCCACCAATCAATCTGACACAACACATTAAGCCTTTTTTCCCCCTACTTTCCTCCTCTTCTTTTTTTGGCAATTTTTTTTTGGCAGATGGTTAGTCATTGTAGTTGTGCATTTACAATTACCCAGATTAACCATAGAGACTTGCAGGTTTCTCCGCTGCTGGATGGTTCTGCTCGGGAATGGCTTTGGAATAACACACGACCGCTTGTCAAACAGTGATCCTGTCTTGTCCATCCATTGTTTCTTTTGGATTGCTGAGTGATGAGCTATCTGTACATATAATATAAGGTATCAGTTGTACTATACAGAGCTGTTTTTCCTACATGAATATTGAATGGTTGAAATATGAAGTGGGATTTGAGGAAATTTGTGAGTGGTTCTTTTGCTTTTTTAATGCATGCAGCTGTTGGTAAAGTATAGTAAATGGTTGCATTCAGCAGTAGGCTTATTTGAGGATTCAAGGAAAACTATTCCTGTTTTTCCTCGAAACCAAACATCAAGCAAGGGACACCTGAAGTTGAAGCAATTTTCAATGCATTATACCAGAACCAATTCAAGAACAAAAAAAAATAATTGTATTCTTTAATTTAATTTTTTACTTTTATATATATATATATATATATATATATATAAAAGGGGGTTAAAAGCCCAATGACAAATAAAATTACAACTGACAAAACATGAAAAGCCCGAAGCACATTTTTCTATGAAAACAGTACTCTAAGCATTTCAAAATCCCAAAAACACCATCTGAGCTTCCCAATTTAGCTGTTGAAACAAGTTTCTTTTGAAGCATACCACACACGTTAGGTTTAATAAAACCCGATTTTCCCAAACAAGGCTGGCAGGTTGAATTGATTGACACGAGACCTAACAAGGGATATCTCTTAATCGGGTGTCCTCTTGGGATTGGAAGACAAATACTTCTGCTGCTCACAATTTGCTCTGCTTGTTTTGTTAAGTTCCCTGCGAGGCTAATTAATTACCATTATACTATTCATGACATAAATTTATATAATTATTAATTTTTAAATTTTTAAAATTAACTATTATATATACAAATTAAAGCTGATTCAAATACCCATATTAATCTAAAAAAACATAATTAGCTGGAGCCACGAAATGGGGCACTTCTAAACCCAAGTTCAAAGTGCGGGCACGTATAACAAGAATAGTCTGCCCTGTAGACCAAGAGGGCAAGGAAACATCCTCCATGTCAGTTAATGTTTTTGAAGAAATCATTAATGATAGAAGATTTCTATGTTTTTGCATGTTCCCGATTTTCAGTTAATAGATAAAAATCTGCGGAACACAAAATAGATGACTACAACAGCTGGTCTCATCCTTGCGTGACCAGCATATTCGGCCAACAGTTGGAGAACAGTCAGCTACTTGTGGTTTCTTTGTAAATTGCACGTGTCAAGAACAACGAATCAAATGGATGGCTCTTTTCTGTGGTGCAAATATGGTGAGCTCGCTACAACTTCGGCGGCTTCGGATCCGATGCAGAAAGTGCAGCATACATGTTTGATATTGCTTTGGCAAAGTATTCCTTAGCTTGAGGCCTCTTGACCTGCAAGGTTACCCAGATTAAAACACAGAAGGAATTCTCCGTGCAATTGCTGTCACATTTTGGTGCTACAAGTGGCACGTAAGAAAGACAACATGAAAGCTTATAAGTTATAACCACTATTTACATCCAAAATATGTATCGAGGTTGTCCGAGGCAGAATGTTTAGCGACAGCTTTACCTTAAATGTTGGCGTGAGAAGTCCATTCTCCATGGTGAATGGTTCAGGCACCAAAGTTACGGCTTTTGCAAATTCAAAACCTCTCAACTGTAGATTTGTAAGCGAGTAAAAAATAAATTGAAGGAAATGCAAATTGAAGGGTTACAAAGCATAATTGTCTAAAGAAGTTACCTGTGCTTCCTTTCCAACCAGATCCATGTCAGCAAGAACTGCAGCCCTCGCTCTTGGATCATTGCATAATTGTCCTAAATCATTATACTGCACGAGGAAAGTTCAAGAAAACCGCAAAGCAGTGCCATTTGGCCATCAATGATCTCAACATACCGTACAGTCACAAAAAGAATTATATGCACAGTATTTAACTAGACCAATCCACTTTCAAGAATTCAGCCTGCCATGATATCTCAACACTGAACAGTGAAATAAGTTCTAAGTTTGGCCAACGGCATTCATGGACAATGTGCATTCATAAATTGTAGTCTTTACAAAATTGAGGAACAGGTGTTATAGGCTTGTTAAAGAAAAAAAATTGCTGTCAATAGTATTGACAGTAAATTGAGATTCACAGAGTTGCTCTTAATAACATGTAATAGATTATGATGCAACATTTCAAACCATCATGAGCTGTTTCATAATTTGCTCTTACCATGCTTCTGACAAAAAGACATCATCGATGATCCGAGTAACATTAAGTAAATTATGGACAGAATCAATCATTTAGGTTTAATAGCGAGCAGTAGAATCCCAACCAAAATTTATTTCATTTAATAACACTCAAAAAGACTCCTGACTACAGTTCCCAGGGTGAAATTTGTCACCAACAGAAAAATAAATAAATAATAAATTAACCAACAACCTTGATCCCTTCAGACACGGCCCAATCTCTCAACACATCTGGCTCCACTGCAACTACAGCCACTAATGAGGAGTTGAAGCTATCACCTACAAACAAATTAAGCCATCAGGGAATAAATCATAACTGAGAAGATTGATATTCAATGTAAAACCCATGCTCTTACCATATATAAAACACTGGGAAACAAATCTGCATTTTGTATACACATTCTCAACCTTCTCCGGTGCTATGTACTCACCCTGTGCCAACTTGAAAATATTCTTCTTCCTGTCATAAATTAACTGACAGTTTCAATAAGGTGACAGGATTCAAACTTCAATCAATATAGTTGGTATTGCTAGAAGGACACGGACAACCAATATTAAGATATTAAAAGTAAATTTCCATTAATAGAAACTAAAAGCACATCGTAATTGTTTTTATTCATCTTTCCACACAAAACCAAGGTAAACAACCAACCTGTCAATAATCTTGAGGCGGCCTCCGGGTAACCACAACCCAATGTCTCCTGTATGCAACCAACCATCATCATCTATTACTTCTCTCCTGTCCAATTAAGCCAGCAGTCAGGTAGACTAATCATTAGCAAAACATCTCAGTAACAAAATCTAATAGGATGCTAAGGTTGATTACATTTGGACTTCAGCTTTGTAGTAGCCTTGGAAGATAGTGGGACCCCTGACACAGATTTCTCCACGAGGATGAGGCTGATCCTCGGAGGTGTAATTCATTTCAGGAACATCCACCAGTTTTATTTCTGAAAGAGAAATGTAAATGTGAATCATTATAGATAACTAACTAACACTCCAACTGGCCAGGCACACAAGATAGAGGATAAACAACTTCTAGTAGGAATTTCATTATGTAATTTTCCAACAATCACTTCAAAATCTTCACAAATGGCCTTTTGCTGGGTTTAGAAATTATAATTTTCATCACGAATCACGTATGTCAGAAAATCTAAAAGAAATCATATGCCCTAGATAGGTCATAAATCAATCATGTGCACATAGAAACTCAAGAATGGTATAGAGTTAAGAATTAAAACTCATAACCCGTTGTCATATCCATGAGAGAATCACAGAACATACAAGAAAGTGCCTGCCAAAGCCTACAGGTTGGTCCTGCATCTGCTGATCATCATGCAAAATGATCATACACTAATCCATTGACTTCAAATGGTTAAGTTCTGTAGATTGACTACCCTAGCACCATGAATAAACCAAGCACTCACACCAACTACATGGTACCAGGAAATCAAGTGGTCCTAACTTTTGCCCTAAAAAACAAAAGTTTAATATCTTACCTTAAGTTGTAAGCCATAATTATTAATTTCCTAGAACTTCTCTTGTTAATGTGTTTAGCCCACTAAACTTCCCCAACCAAATAGTAATTATTTGTTTTTGGTGAATCATCCACTAATAGTCAATAATCAACATTTTTAATAATATTAATCAGTAATGGTTTTTTCTCTTAAGCTTTCCTTCCAGCTTATTCCTGTTCTTTTTCATTTAAAGCATCTCCAGCAGTTTCAGCTAAACTTCTACTAAAGCCTCTGTAACCAAAATTCTATCTTCATAAAGCATTAGGGTTTTTACATCACACCAATTCACTTAGTCAACACTCCTTTCTTTTCTAGAATCTGTTGTGCCTTTTTATCAAAGCGGTTTCAAGGCACAAGATGTTTTGTATGAATAAAAGGATGTAATTGTGATGGTCATCTTTGAAATTCATTATTTCTCATGTGTTAGCATCCGATTCATAAACGATTAAACTATGGGATACCAACTAAAATAGATATTTATCAACTAGAGCAAACACTCCATGTTGTAATTACTGATCCATGCTACAACTTCATATACCAGCTCATGTAGATGGCAAACTTATTATGCTATCAACAACCAAGTATGTAACACTCACCGCAGGCAGGATTAGGCGACCCAACATGGCCAGATAAATTGTCACCCTGGTCCACACTGCTAATGACACAAGAAGTTTCGGTCATCCCATATCCCTCAAGTACTTGACAGCCAAAACACCTATAAACAGTGATAAAGTTTGAAGCAAATATGTAAGTTGCTAATAATGCACCCCCCCTAAAAAAAAAAACAAAAAAACAAAGTGCACGTGCACACAGAGAGAGGGAGAGAGATTCAAATATAATAATGCATTAGGTTAGGAATTGACTTACACCCTCAGAAAGTCCATTACATCTGGAGATAAAGGTGAAGCACCTGATCCCATAAACCGCACTCGTCCTCCAAGCTTTTCCTTTATTTTGTTAAATACCAATCGGTCCCACATTGGTGATGGATTCCGGCCTGAAGCATTGATACTAAACATTAACAACAAGAAAAATGAATCCACACGTTAACTACCTCCTATTTAAGGAATGTAGCGGTCAGGTTTATAATCTACTATTAGAACTTCAGTGTTTTGGGCTTAAATAATTGTTAAGAAAAAAACACTTCTGTGGTGTGTTCTGACAAATGACTAAACTGGATAGGTTGGGCACCAATGAGAAGATATCAACTATAATGTTAAAAACTAGTCATTGGCTATACATACCACTCATCAATGCTTGCTTCTTAGAGTTGTAGGCGGCTCTAAATAGCCTCTCCTTTAAAACCCCAGAACTTTTCACCGCATTTATGATTCTGAGACAATCAAATTTATCAAACATGCCTGAATGACCATACAGATTATAACAATATAATTTATGCACTCCTCGAGCACAATCTTACCCATCATATATACGGTTATACAGCCGAGGAACACTACAAAATATTGTTGGTCTTAAAGCAGACAAATCATCCAGCAATTTCAAATTGTCCTGCAAGTTTGAGAAACTAAGCCACAAGTGTGTTTGTATGAAGACACCCAAAATGTACCTAGTTAAGCATTAAAAAAGATAGCTGTATTAACTGCAGACCTACGTTTAGTCTTTAGTTTCTTGAAATGTATGTGTAGTTTCATTACAGGGGTTATTTCATGCTCAGAACAGTTGTGATACCAATATATCAGATCAGAAGATGTCTCCTAACAAGTTATCTTTTGGCCTACTGCACCCAAGAAAACTACGATAAAACCTATTTACTATGCATAATGACTTAACTATAAAATCTCCCTGACAAAGTTCTCTACCTCACAACAGCATTCTTGAACTAGGCCAAACCATAAAAATTCTTTAACTAATCCCTAACTAAAATAGGAATTAGAGTCATGACAACATGTGTGTGTGTGTATCTGGCAGAATTGTCACATACTCCCTGGTAGAATCCAACAGCAACACCATAGTAAACTGACACGATCTGGTTACTCCGTTCATATATGTGCGCCAAAGGAAGATAGGATATATAACTGCAAAAGATAAATAGAAGTCAAATCAGACAAGTATATAAAGTATCTTTCAACAAAGTCTTAATATGAATTGAAGATGAAACTTACATGTCTGCAGGGTTGAATTTGATTGCCATGCAGAAACCAGCAACACTTGAAATTAAGTTGTTATGTGTCAAGACAACTCCCTTCCAGAGAAATATAAGGCCAATCATTGTGGAGATGAGACAGTAGCAGCAAAAGCTGAGAATCATATTTCAAAAAACTTGTATCCTACCTTTGGTGTGCCAGTAGTACCACTAGTATAGCATATGGTAGCAACATCCTCAGGTTTAGGAGGGATAAAAGGTTGCAGGCTACTGCGCCCCTAAAATAAAAACCATTTGTAAGGTGGCATAATTTTTTTTTAGTTATAACAGACATGCTCAATTTCTATTGCATTGCAGATTGAGAATTGACTGGTCTGATTGTGAATTTTGAATTAAGATAGAAAGCTGATCTACAATAAAAAATTTGTTGAGAAAAATTTACAAAGCCATTCTCAATTTCAATTTAGGAATTTAAATTAAGGTGGAAATCTTGTCCACAATCAAACTATTGCTAATATTACAAGTAAATATCTAATGTAATAAGCATTAGAAACACACAAAAGAAAGTACATGTATCGCTAAACTGGAAAAGCAATTGATTTGTCAAACACATCAAACTCATCAACATAATCCTAACAGTTTGGCTTGTTCAGTTTATATTGTCAATTTCTCAATGCTAAAAACATAAGTAGAGATTGGGATCACTTATTTTTATACCATGGGAGACAATGATTCATTAGCCATCCAGAGAACAAAAACCATCCAAGTCAAATCAACTAAGCACTTAACATATTTCAACAACCAACAATCAAAAATTTCTAGAAGGAATTTCAAAGAGATTCAATTTTAAAACAGGGATTCCTTGTCTCAAGCTACACAGTTCTAATATGGTCCACATACCAAATTTTTTTAGCCACATACTGCTAGCCTACTTAAAATAAGAAAGGCAAAGTTTCAGAATAAAACTTACCTCACTAAACAGTTTTGTATATGATCTGAGCTTCACTCCAGATGCCAAAGGAAGTGATGGTAAGTGTTCATCTACACCTCCCACTACCTGCCATAAAGTATACAACAAAGAATGAGAATAAGGTCCATGGTATTCTTTAGTTGATTAGGATCTTAGTAGAGACCATAGAAGTACATACCACTATAAGTCGTACAGATGGGATCTCGGATATGAAGCTAAGCAGCTGCAAGTTCCAGGAGAGAACATGAGGCACATTGCAATTCAAATCAAGCTAACATCGGATCTGCTAACCTCATAGGTTATATATACATGAGATATGAACATGTAATATAGCCAAATACGAGTATGCCACAGAATTCCAGCTTCAGTTAGCAATTATATATCAGAAAGTTCTACCCATTACTATATCATCCCATGTTATGAGAACAGAGGAATCTAGAGCAGCCAGTTCAAGTGCATTGAGTATGGGCGTCTCCCATTTCCCAAAATAAACTAGCAGAAAAATATGCAACAAAAATTAGTAGAAGAAAATTTAAGCCTTTTCTGTTGCATGAGAGAGGGAGATGAAGAGAGAAGCAAAGAGGGAAAACAAGGAAAAGTACTTGGAAGACCTGGATCACCTGACTCCTGAGACAAGTTTTATAACAATTAGATTCATGTATTAACAACCTATCATCTAACAATGTTTGTTAAACTCAATGCACGTTGAGGATGAACAGAAAATTGATGATTTAGTGAAGATAATTCACAGCAAGCCAGTTTCTTTCACAATGTACAGGCCTTTAACCTAGTCAAAATGTATCAAAGTCTTGTTTAAGAATAAGACAAGAAGTTTCCAGTGAACTAAGAACCCAAGGTGATGCTAACTACCTAGACATGGGTTCTACTATGTAGAAGGGTAGATTTAAAAAGCAAAGATTAAACTCACGGTGTTCAATGTCTCTGGGACACAGAAGATAGCTTGCACATCAGCATGATTCACAACATACTTAATTGCATCAGGACCTGCGCACAGAATCAGAAATTGTAAGAACAGGACTAATGTATCAAGATAGATGCATTTTTTATCAGTCATGTACGTACCAAGTGTGTCATATAAGGGAACTGAAACGTAAGAATATGCTGTACAAGCGTGATCCACAATCAACCACTCTGGTCTATTTATAAAATAGAGTCCAATGCAAGCTCCCTGTTCCACAAGAAACAAATTGATGTCTAAGCAACTACATTAAAAGTAACATGTCACATGGAAGTATGATTTTTCATTTGAGCATTACTGAAGAGGCTAGCTACATAGTGTCAGTGTCAGCAAAATACACAAGCTAAGTATTAGATTACAGAACATCAAATATTACATACGCATGTGAAAACAATTACACACATTTTTTTAAGAAAAAAAATAACTCCTACAAAATACAAATCCAAATTATCTAGAAAATGACTCACTTTTTGTAACCCATGAAAACGAAGGGCAGAACCTATAGCTTCCCTAGCAGCACCAGCTTCTCCATATGTCATCCATGTATACCTTTCATATATAAAAGGTCAAAATGATTAAAAAAAAACACAAAGAAGTCACTTAACTTTATCTTTAATTTTTAATCCATGAAAAAAAAAATAGAATCAAATTCCATTAATCAACAACTTACTCTCCAATCATTCCATCTGCCTGAACTCGTGTGCCCAAGTACTTGTAATCTCCAAAAGTTTTAACAGCATGTCTATAAACACCAAACAAAAAACATTATGATAAGCACCTTAAAACTATTTGTTCTTAGACTCTTTCATTGACCAAGCCATTTATGTTTCAATTTCAAAATTATAGACCCTTTAAACTACATACGCAGTAAAATGAGTAGTTGAGATTCTTACACGAAGTTATCATGTAATGTCTCGATCTCAGGGTGATCATGAAACCTAGTTACAATCTTCATTGGCGACCGTGCAGATCTACCATTGCATAAACAAGTAAAATTCATAATCAAGCAATTCTTAACCAATTAATTACTATAAAAAACAATAATTAAGTCCAAACTAGTCGAAATTAAACTACAAAAAAAAGAAAAACAAGAGGCAAATTAAGCATTGCTTACCTATACACATTCCACTTCCCTGTTTGCAATTTCTCCGGTAAACAAACACTGTACTGTTGACCTACACAGCAAATAAAAACAAAAATAAAAATTAACAATAAATTCAATCATCAAAATATTAAAAGAATCACACATAAATATTTAAAAATAAATAAAAAATTATCCAAATAATAGTAATTATTTATTTGCAAGCAATCAAAAAACAGTTCGGAGCTTCATTTAACCGCTTAAATTAACTAAAACCGTTAAAAAACAACGCAAAATCGCGAAAAATAAAAAATACATTTTCAAAACCAGTCAGCGCCTAAAATCTAGCAATCTAAAAAAAGTTATAAACTTGAAACATAAGTTGATACTTATAAACAAGTATAAGTGTAAGAATGCATCAAGAGAGAGAGATTACGGTGAACGAACTGTGATGAGGAGGTGAGGTTAGCTTGGAGGTCGGATTGATCAGCGGTGGTGGAAGAGAGGATGTGACTCTGGATAGATTTGAGACGACGTTGAGCCGGTGAATCCATGGAAAGAGAATGAAAATAATTTTCTCGGGAAAATGAAGTTTTGGTGTTTGCTTGTTTGGAGGGAAAGAAAATAAATGGAAATGATATGCTTGTCTGTTTCAGGAAGTCATAAATAATTATTG
>Ga0325414_1001727_pt1 | contig 21506 bp, 19 predicted proteins | sample PopdelMetagenome_8_FD_206183 | JGI IMG/M metagenome (GOLD analysis project Ga0325414, IMG submission 206183) | Populus deltoides microbial communities from Bellville, Georgia, United States - Leaf-PdKOR-R3 | ecosystem: Host-associated > Plants > Phyllosphere > Phylloplane/Leaf | place: USA... | reverse complement strand
TATAAAAATCATGTTTCTCAACCACAACATATTATACCATATTATTTCTCCAATTCTTTTTTTCAAACGAGTCATTCCTCCAATATTTTTAATTAACCCTGATAATTAAAAAAAATCGGTGTTTTCCTTCCAACCTCTCTAATCTCCATCAATTTATCTATGATGAAAAGTCCTATCAACCCCCCCCCCCCATCAATCAAGCATCAAACTGTTCCAAAGTTATTCAAAATTTTAGGCGGATGACACCAGGTTCGGGCCCACCTTCTATACGAACAAGGGGTACTTATGTCAATCAACACTATCTGCCCCCACTTATATAACTCTACGAGGAGGAAAATTACAAAAATTGGCCCCCCACACGAGCAACTGAGACGGGCATTTCAGTCTTTCGACAGCAACGGGAGAGTCTCTCTTCACACTGGAGGTCTACCCTGTGATGCCATGCACGATGTGGGCGGTGGCTTTACGCTAGGAAGCGTTTTATGACGTGGACGGGCTTCATTGGCTATTACTTTATTTATTATTATTAATTTATTATAACTGTCGCGCCTTTAAACTGGAATATGCTTCTTCTTTTGGCAAAGTACTCGACAATTTATTCCACCAATTCACGCTAGTTAAAGTAAAATAATGATGGTTATTTATTTAAAATAAAAACAATCCACATTATTATTGCAATATTAACAGTATTCTTTTCCACGTTGGATACCAGAAATTAATAACGGAATACAAAATCAAGCCACAAATAAAGAGGAATGGATAAACGTGGACAGGAGCTGTACCAAAAAATCCAACTGTGTTGTGCTGCCACACAGCACATAAATAAATAATCACGTTGCATCACAAGAGGAAAAAAAAACAAAAATAATCTAATCCATAATTTATAATTGTTAAATCCACGTCAGCTTCATAGCTTCATCTGCAAAACTCTCGAATTAAATCTTAATCTAAAACAAATATAAATTATATTCACTTGGTAAAATTTATGACCAGATTGACTCGATCAGGTTAAAAAAATAAAAAAACATTTGATTTATTAAAATAATAATTAATTTAAATTAACTCGTTAATCTAACAATTCAATAATGCATGTTATTTTTCGGGTCAATCCGGGCCGGGTCACAACTATGATGTAAAATTGAGGGAGAGAAAGATAGGACGTCCAGATGGATCTAGTTCAAGCACGTGTGACCTCTCCGTTTTTTTTAAATCTTTTCTCTATATTTTTAGTCCCATTTCTATTTTCGCCTAACGTGAAATTAAAATTCCGTTCAATTATTACTCGACCACCACAGAGTTATTACCAGGTAACGTCTCTTCTGCCTCTTCTTTCTGTTTCCTGTCTCTCTCCATCTTCTTCGTCTTCGTCTTCGTCTTCTCGGCTTTCCATCGAACAGTCAGACCTTTAATCCAAATCAGCCCGGCTTTCAAATTTATCGCTCCAGTTTTGATCATTCGATTGCTCTCTCAATTTCTTGTCTTGATGTTGTTTCTTTTCCTACGTTGACTTCGTCGAGTAAGTTTTTTTTTTTTTAATTTTTGTTGTTGTTTTTCTTGGAATTTGTTCATTTAATGAAGCTTAGTTTGATGCTTTTGACATTAAATTTCTCGAGTCAAATGGAGCTGTTAATGATATAGCAGAATCTTAATCAATGGGTTAGTTAGATTTACGGTTACTGTAACAATTTTGTATTAATCAATTTTCTATCTCTGCTTTTTTCTTTCTTTCTTTTTTCTATAACAATTGTCAGCAAATTCTCAGAATTATGGATCTAAATTGCCTATATATATGTGCTACGAGGAAAAAATATGATTTTTTTAAAATACTTTTTCTAAAGCCTTTTCTTTTAATTCTATATTTGCATGGATTGCAATGTTTGATGATATAGATATTGTGAATTTTTGCGGTTAAACTAGTTGGAAATTTTGGGTGATGGTGTTTTTCTAATTTTTTTTTTTCAGTTTTAGAGACCATCGTGGCGCTGATTGCCAATGGAGGATGTGAAAATTGCTGCAGTTACATCTCCTCCACAGTCATCCCAGGATAATGGCACTTCTCCTGGTGAAGCTTCATTAAGCCCTGCTAGAAATGGAAATGGAGAAATTGATCAAGTTCCTGCATCAGAGGATTCAGTTTCAACTTCATCGGTTGATAAAATAGAGGCAAACGATCAAGGTGCGTTGAAGGATGGTTCCAAATCTGAAGCAACACAAAATGTTTTGAATGAACATGAGGAATCTCTAGAGAAAACAACAGGCATTGAAGTTTCCTCGAATGGTCTGCAACGTCAAGAGAAAACCGAAGCCATGCAGGATTCCTCTGATGGACAGAAATCTCAAGGAAAATCTGAGCCCGTACCTAATTCCTCTGATGTAGAGCAACCTCAGGATCCTATTGAAAGAGCACAACCTGATGAACCTGCTTTGCCCCATGTAAAGGTTAGAGTGCAGCAGGATAAGCCTGCTTCTCCTCGTGCGAAGGTTGCCAGTCCTGCTTTCAGGACACCAAAATCTAGTGATTCTCCTCGACTTTCCCCTCGACTTGTTAAACAGGCTGATATAAACAGAGGTCTAATTGATACGGCAGCTCCTTTTGAATCTGTTAAAGAAGCTGTTTCTAAGTTTGGAGGAATTGTTGATTGGAAAGCCCATAGAATCCAGACTGTAGAGGTACACTCAATCTGCCATTCTCATTGATGTCACACATCCTGATTATATTCGTAACAGTAATAACTTTTCAGCACTATTTCATCAAGCACCAGTCAATACTTCTGATAATGAGAAGGGAAGCAATATCTTTTGCTTTGTTATCTTTTTATGGATTTTGCAGCATGGAAATTTTTTGTGCCCGTGTCTTAACAGAAATCTAAATTGAAAATGGCATATCAGAAACAAGAATTTGTTGCTGAATTGGTGTGTTTTGATGCCTATGGAAATTCTGATTGCACCAGTGGTTAGGAAAGGAATGGATGTATATTTGATGGTTACTTATTTTCGTAAGAGGTTGTCATTTGAAGAGGCTTAAGAGGAATGTACCATTGAGTCTGTGATTAAGGCTTTAGTGAGACATAGCAAGCCTCTTCTTACCACCATGATGCAGCAATATACGAGAGCGTGGCATTTGGGTTTAGATATTCAACAATGCCGGTTGGCAACTAAGAAAATCAGCAGATTCTCATGTTTGATCACTTGTGCTACTTTTGGTGATGCTTTACAAGGAAAACTCAAAATGTTTTCTTTCAAAAGAAATAGCACATGCATCATCACCTAAGTTCAGATTTATCTTTTCCTTCCAGAAATGATGTTAGAGCTGTTACTGCAAACTGCTTTTTCGCTCCCTTTTATTTTCAAAATAGTTTGACATTTGACATTTTTTGGAAATGAAAGAAAGGAAAATGTTTATGCAATTCTTTTCTAAAGGAAATCTTATCTGATTGTGCAGTTTTTCCATGTTTAAAAATTGGAAGCTTCTCTTCTTTGAATGAGTGCTGGACTAGCAATTTGAGTTCTTCCTGATTTGCTTCCAATCATTGCATCTATTTGATCGCTGTGCTCCAACAGCAGACATTTTTTTCCATCTCCATAATTACTAACTTGTTGGTGTTTTCTCTAACTCTGTAGAGACGCAAGCTCGTAGACCAAGAATTAGAGACAGTACAGGTGGAGATGCCTGAGTACAAGAAACGGTCAGAGGCTGCTGAAGAGGAAAAAACACAAGTTCTTAAGGAGTTGGACAACACTAAGAGACTAATTGAAGAGCTAAAGCTCAATCTGGAGAGGGCACAGACAGAAGAGCATCAGGCAAAACAAGATTCTGAGCTTGTCAAGCTCAGGGTGGAAGAAATGGAACAGGGGATTGCTGATGAAGCTAGTGTTGCAGCCAAGGCACAACTTGAGGTTGCTAAAGCCAGGCATTCAGCTGCGGTATCGGAACTAAAGGCTGTTAATGATGAGTTGGAAGCACTGCACAAGGAATATACTTCTTTGGTTAGTGAGAAAGATGAAGCTGTGAAAAAAGCTGAAGTGGCTGTTTCTGCATCCAAGGAAGTTGAGAAGACTGTAGAGGAACTCACTATTGAGCTGATTGCTACAAAGGAATCCTTAGAGTCTGCTCATGCTGCTCATCTGGAGGCAGAGGAGCAAAGAATAGGAGCAATCATGGCCAAGGAGCAAGATTCTCTTCACTGGGAGAAGGAATTAAAGCAAGCAGAAGAGGAGCTCCAGAGACTTAACCAACAAATTCTTTCAGCAAAAGATCTCAAATCAAAACTAGACACTGCTTCAGCTTTGTTAGTTGATTTGAAAACTGAGTTAGCAGCGTATATGGAATCTAAAATACAGGATGAAACTGAAGGAGAACCAAGAGCTGAGCAAGAGGAACCTGAGAAAAAAACTCACACCAACATACAAGCAACAGTTGCTTCAGCAAAGAATGAACTGGAAGAAGTAAAACTCAACATTGAGAAAGCAACTGCTGAAGTAAATTGCTTGAAGGTGGCTGCCTTATCGTTACAAACAGAGCTTGAAAAAGAAAAACTGGCTCTTTCCACCATTAAGCAGAGAGAAGGAATGGCCTCAGTAACAGTTGCTTCTCTTCAGGCTGAGCTGGACAAAACTAGGTCAGAAACAGCCCGGGTTCAGATGAAAGAGAAAGAAGCCAGGGAAAAAATGATCGAGATTCCCAAGAAACTGCAGCAGGCAGCGGAAGCAGCTGATGAGGCCAAGTCACATGCTCAAATGGCTCGTGAAGAGCTGCGCAAGGCGAAGGAAGTAGCAGAACAAGCAAAGGCTGGCGCAAGTACGATGGAGAGTAGATTACTTGCAGCTCAAAAGGAGATAGAAGCTTCCAGGGCCTCTGAAAAATTGGCATTAGCAGCCATTAAAGCTTTGCAAGAGAGTGAATCTGCTCACAGCACCAGTGATGTGGATACACCTACCAGTGTAACACTTTCTTTAGAAGAGTACTATGAGCTCAGCAAGCTTGCCCATGAAGCAGAGGAGCAGGCCAACCTGAGGGTAGCAGCTGCTATTTCTCAAATTGAGGTAGCCAAGGAATCCGAGTCAAGAACTGCAGAGAAGTTGGAACAAGTGAATCAAGAGATGAGTGCAAGAAAGGAAGCTCTGAAAATTGCAATGGATAAGGCTGAGCAGGCCAAGGAAGGGAAGTTGGGTGTAGAACAGGAGTTGAGAAAGTGGAGAGCTGAACATGAGCAACAGCGGAGGGCTAGTGAATCTGGTCAGGGAGCCGCAAACCCCATTAAAACCCCAGGGGCAAGCTTTGAGGACAGGAAAGAATCAAAGAACTTCGACCGTGCACCAGATGCTGCTGTGGGTTATGCTTCAAGTCCAAAATCGCATGTACCTGGAAGTAACACCGAAACCGATTCCTCTCCAGAAGTAAAGGTTCCAAGGAAGAAGAAGAAATCATTGTTCCCACGATTGTTACTGTTTTTAGCAAGGAAGAAGTCGCATGCATCGAAGACAGGGTAATTTCTTGCTGAAAACAGATGTGTTTTCCTTCCTGCTATGATTTTACCTGTCTATACTGGGCATTTGTTTTTTCTCACATTGACCACAAACCCGGATACGAAAAGATGGGAGTTCTTACTCATGTAAATGGGGGAGTTCATTGTTTTATATTGTTGTCTCACTCAAAGGCATAGTTGCATGGCTGGTTGGCCTGGAGGAGGAAACAATTTCAGAATACAGTTCTCTTTGTTTCAGATGGACATTTAACCAGGTGGTTCTGTGATGTATAGGCTTTGGACATTTGAACATCGAATCATTTTAAAGGTGTGAGCTTGGTTTAATCAAAGAAGTTGGTCAATTTGTATGTTTGTGAGAAACAAGATTGGACTTTTCTCCTGTATTATATGCTTTGATTTCTGTGGATGCTGAGATTATTCGATGCTGGAACCTTATGATGGTTCTGAACAAATGGAGTTCTTTCCGAATTTTTTTACTCGGTAGGTAAAAATAGGAACCGTGTGATAGCTTAGAACCAAATTGCATGGTGCGTTTTGCTGGACTTTAGTATCAGCATCAATCCATGTCTACTTGACAAGTTGTACAAAGTAAGGCTCTCTTAAAAAATAATGACTCCACAGCTCGACACCGAGAAAAGGAACCCCCCCAAAGCTTGCTGTGGGGCCGCCCTTGGGAACAAGCCGGTGCGTCTAAACAATTTTTTTTTAAGAAAAAGAGAAAAAAAACAGAACATCGTAAATGTATTTTTGTTCGATTGACTGACTTTGTACATGGAGTTGTTTGTCTATCCAAGGAGGTTCACCTCTCGGTACATATATATTCGAGTTCTTGCCAATCTAAACCTTGAGAAACATAGAACATACACAAAATATTTCCAATTGCATTGTGACCAATAAAAACATAAACAGATATTGGATCCACGTTGACCAACCAATCTTTATTAAACATAAGTCTTCAGTTGCCTTAAGAAGTCCATTAAAAGAAGGATTGAAACAAAGAAATCAATGATGTTGTAATTAAATTTAAATTGCAGTGGTCAGCTTCAATGTCGAACTAGGAACCAGAGTTAGCAAGGGTTTGAATGATGGTTCTGTGCCATGGGTTAGATAGGTGCTCTATAAGGTTATCTATTGGACCTGCATGAGTCACTGCAGCTTGCACAAAAATGCCCACCATGGCTACCATCGCAAGCCGTCCTGCAGGGGAAATCTATGCTTAGTTTGAACAAGCTGCAAAGCCTTTGAAGCAATCAGAAAGAAGAAGAAGAAGAAATCAGCAAAACAAACCATTTTTAATCTCTTTAAGCTTCCAGACATGGGCGTTCTCGATATCTCTAGCCAGACCTAGAGGGTTTAACAGAGGACCTCCAGGATAGCTGTATTTTGCAAACCAAATAATGTTAATAATAAAGTGCAATGCAATTGAAGTATTACAGGGCACATGCCTCGTTCAGACTATTTCGTGCTATTATCTTTTACAATAATGATTATTTTTTAAAAATATATTAAAAAAACACTTAAAATATATATTTTTTAAATATCATTTTAAAAACACTTAAAATATATTTACTTTTTAGCTAAAGGGAAACACCGTTACCTTTTAGCTTCTTTCTAATTGTAAAAATGGATCAAAATATAAGGAATATAAACTAATGGGGTTCATAGCCCTTTCTTGTTTCTTTCAAGTCATAGAATTACCCAGGTTCCAAGCCTTCTAGTGCAGCTTCCAGTCCAAAGAAAGATCCTTCCTTAGCTTGAGATCCAGGACTAACGAAATCCATGTACCTTTTTGTCTCAGCAAATCTGCATCCAAAAATGAGGAACGGCGGTTCTGTAAATTGTTTATAAAAGAACGAACGTTCTAATGCTGCTTTTGCACAACGCATGTTACACTATAATACTCATATTAAGCATTAATTAACGATTAAAAACCTTTTTACCCCATCAAGAGCAGCTGGACCACAATCAACGTCCTTGTGCTTGCAAATTCGAATTTCACAGCACCTGCTTCATACCAAACTGGCAATTTTCTGATCCCTGTCACTCGTAGTAGCTGCAACGACGGTACTAAATGGTTAGTAGCAGGGATGTATATATAAAACTAGTTGACATTGATCGGTTTGCATGGACAATTATGTAGTAAATTTTTGTACTTTCAAAATAAAAAATAAATAAAGACATGTCACATCTGTTCCCGTCGTCTCTGTCTCTTTTATCACGAGACAACAACCAAATCGCAATAGAATGATCTGTATTCAGTTTAAATATGTAAATTGACAAGATCATAACTTGCTTTCCACACTCTTGTGTTAGTTTCTTTGCCCTGTCTAGCAAGTGTTTTCTACTTTCAGCAGTAGTTTTGGGAAGGGAGAGACTAGAAAATAAGAAGAAATTTAAATGCCACCAACAAGACAAATAAGACGACGGTTTTGTGGAACTCACATCTGTGAAAAGAATTCCAGCAACTCCAGCCATGGCAAAGCGAGCATGGACCAACTCTGCCTGCACATACCACTTCAGGCTCTGTGGGTCCTCTCCGAGGCCAAGAGGGTCGAACCCAAAATCTCCAGCCAAACTAAATTAGAGAAAGAGGACGAGATTAAGCTAAGCAAAACAAAAACAACAAACATAAATTTTTAAGTTCAATGTCGAGGTAGATAGAGCACAGTGGCTCACGTTCCATCAAGATAAGGTGGAGGGTCAAGCCCAGGAAGCCATGTTGGTCGCTGTTGGGCATGAACCACAACTGGTGTGCAACGAGTGCTGCTTGGTTTGGCACGCAAAAAGGTTTCTGCTGCGCCTAATGATGACTTATTTATGTTCTTAGACAAGGAGCATAAGGAGGAAGACAAACATGGCTGAATAACGAAAGGTCTACCCATCGCAACTGCCATTTTTTCTTACCCTCTCTCTCTTTCAGCGAGACGTAACTAAAGGCATCCACCATAGCCACGTATATAACTATCATCCAAAATAAGAACTCATCCATAAAAAGAAATGACGATAACATGGTCCCGCTAACTCCCACTAAATTTGTGATGGCCAATCAAACAGCCAGGGAGGATGCCAAGGAGCCTAACTTCTCAACAGCGAGTAGAAAAGGACAAGAAATCACAGTGACAGTACTTCATCCTGCTGAAGACAGGAGCTTCGGATTCAACGAGGTAATACAACAATAAGATGCGAGGAGACATCAAATTACTAGCAAAGTGTTGCAAAACTCCAAATACAGTAAAATCAGACATCAGTCTTCCTGGAAGATTAATCCAAACATACCTACTTAAACAGCAACGAAAAATACAATACAGAAGTTTTAGAAAAGCATTTGCGACACTGAGAAAGTGATCTACTAAAGAGAAATAATTCAGCGATCAGCGCCTGCTCGATATGCTGAAGGAGCTGACTTTCATGGGGGTTGCAATCACCAGTGGAGCCTCAGGAGAATCGCTGACTGCAAACTTGTCATGCATGAAACGGCTATCAACAATGGAGTCATCCTTAAGGACTATCTTGTAGCAGTAGCAGCTCTTCAAGCCCTCTTGATTACGATAGCACTCATGGGAGCCATTCTTTACCTGCTGGAAGTTCCAAATCACACTAAATTTGCCTACTGTTGCAACCAAATGGCGCTCCTGCTTCCCATTCTCTGTGACCTGCAAAATTTTTAAACTCGAATAATGTTGAACTTTTCATCTGCAAAGGCAGTCACGGCAAGATATGCAGGTACAGCAGGAGAAAAGGAACCAAGTTTGCAAGAGAATCCCAGAACAGCTATTTCGTTTGACTTTAAGTGCAAGAGTGTATATGAACAAAAACTAAAATGGATAGTTACTAAAGTATATTGTTGTGCAATTAAGACCTGTTGTGAATGCTCATTATGCAATTTCATATGTATAAGGTTCAACTGAACAAGTTTCAGATTAACACAGTAACGCAACAAAGGCACACTACACACCACTTTACACATAAATCCACAACTTCAGACACAATCCAGTGCCATGCATTATCATTTTGGTTGCTGAAATATGACCATGGTCTTTCAATGGAAGAGGTCTTGATGAAACTTGATTGATGAACAGCCATCTTTCTACTCCATAATACTTAGCTTCCAACTAAGGCTTCAGCGTTGAGTTCTAGGAATATATAGATTTCTAACTTCTGTTTTTGATGAAATTCATCAAGCAGTCAAAACTGGGTGAATTTTTACATCGTTAAATGGGAAATACAGAAGTTGGGCACAGAGCATTGCTAGAAGGATTCAAAACTATTGAGAAGATACTAAAAAAAAGACGACCTTCTTAGCTAAACAATCAGGACATAAAAATCTTGAATCAAATGCTCATGCAACAAGAAGAAACATCCCTTGCAGTAAACCAACTAATCCCATAAATATTCTAATACTCAAGAATCCAGTGGAATGTGAAGCAAGTATGCGATACTTCAACCTACAGGCATCATTCCCACACCCTTTTAACAGAATAAGATCGCATAGAGCAATCTTTCATCTACATACAGTGGGTAAAGCCACACACTCCTGGACACCTCATAATTCTAAAATATAAACTACTAGAAAACATACATGGCAAGACATTCTTAGGTGCAACATGAATTATAATGTAAAATGGTCCTCTCAAATTACTGGACGACTGTTTTTCCATGTTGTAGATAAAAAGAAAAAAAAAGAAGCTAGTAGAAAACCGTGTGTTGGAGCCTGGTAAGGGCTCTGACAGTTAGAAAACCAGCTGAAATACCTGTTAAGAGAACCATTTTCTTCCTCCTTAAAACTCTCTGAAGAAGCAAATAAACATCAAAGCAACAACTCCATTGAAGTTTCTACTAAATCTAATTTGTTTCACTAGCACAACAAATCTAGGCATTGATGAAAAGGTAATAAGAAAAAGGAATTTAGTTATGTCATGTATCACCAATAACTCATGCATCTAATGGCCATGAGAGGACTGCATACATATCATATGCATTAAATAGAAGATGCAGCACAAGCATTGACAACTCTGTGAAAAGGGATATAAGTCTACTTACCCAAGAGAACTGAGCCTTTTGGAACTTGTTATTAACGCCAGCTAGATGTGAATCCAAAGGAGTCAGCTTCAACAATCTTGGAGCTGCAATCCTATTACCCATACGACCATTAAAACCAGTCTTTGTCTTACCATCCTTGTCTGTGAATAGGGAGCAGATAAGGATCAAATAAGTATCAGTGGTGCCCAATATCCACTTCCCGTCAAAGGTAACATCAACATGAGTAATAGGTGATCCCAGGCCAGGAAAAGCTGTTTTTGCCTGCCTCATAGAATTGGTTGAATACAATCGAATCTTCCCATCAAGAGACCCAACAACAATTGATCCATCACCAGTGCTAGCAAAGCACTGAAAGTTAGTCCCTCTTGAAAACTGATGCCCTTGAGTCCAATTCAGGACAGGAGTATTAGCTGAAGCAAGATTTTGAACGATCCCATGCCGGTCACGCATATCCCACCTGCAAAGCCTATTGTCATCCAACCCCAAAAATGTCGATCCTGACGGATCCAATTGTGCTCCCTTGCTATCATTTGCAATATCCCTCATGGTAATATCAGTTCCATCCTTTTCAAACTTCCACTCGGTAATAATCTTCCCAGTCTCAATATCAAGCTGATGCAAACCAGTAGAATGCAATTTCCCTTCGTTCATCGGACTCATAAGCAACATATTAGTCTCAGCCCGCATAAGAAGCGCCTTTTTAGGGGTTGAATGTACCAAATTCGAACCACTACTATGACTCCCACCTCCAAAATTGACATAAACACCTTTCCCATGAATCCCATGGCTAAAATTCTTAACAACCTGAATCCCTGAATCACCCACCAAGAAACTATTATCCAACGCACCCAATGCCAAGCTCTGTATCCCTCCATTGGCCGCCTCCTCAAATTCCTCTCTCAAATCCTGATTTCCACTCGCAGGAGTCGCAGATCCGGGGCTTTTCAAGAACTCATCCTCTGCATCCTCCCACATAGAATCATCTGCCTTTCCTGGGTCCGCCCACCCAACAAAATCCTTCCCGTAAACTTTAACCTTGTTTGCTTCATTCGACTCATACCCAAAAGTATTCTCAAACAAACAATCCTGATACATACTATTAAAAAGCTTATAATCCTCATCGCTAAAAAACTTCATAGCCCATACACCTTCAGCAACAAAATCAACGCGGCGCTGTTCCTTCAATGTCTTTAATTGCATCTCAACAGCGACTTTCGCTCTAATTTTAGTACTAACCTTCAAAACCCACCAAGCTACCTCTTCAGATTCTGACTCCTCCTCCTCCTCCTCTTCTTCATTTTGACCATTAATTTTTGAGGTCTTGATGAAAGAATAAGAAGTCAACTTCTCTGAAGTAACCCATTTGGCTTTGGGGGTGTTACCGCCGATATGAAGGTAAAGTTTGACACCATTTTTAAAATTAGGGTTAGGGCTTTGCTGGGTTTGGGTTGTTGTTGAAGGGTATTTGAGTTTTAAGGCTTTAAGCTTGGATTCAACTTCATCAAAAGAAGATGGAGTTTTGGGCCTGTTTCTTCCGGCAGAGGATGATTTTTCTGGGGTTTCAGTGCTGACATCTTGGTAGCTATCTTCTTCTTCTTGTTGGGACTCTGCGTCCGAGTCTGAGAGCTCTAGATCTTCACGGCTATGAGAACCCCCCATTTTTGCTGCTGTTTTTTATCTTCTTTTTTCCCCGAAACAGAGAGAAATGAGAGTTTTAGGGTTTTTTATTTTTTGAAATAGAGGGATTGGTAAAATGAAGAGCGCCAAGCTCAAAATTTGAAATTGGAACTCTTTTAAGTTCGGCTTTTTTTAGCGGATGATTGTTGTCTTCGGACACAAACGAATTAAAAAACATAAAATAAATTGGAATTTCGTAGATGTCACATGTCAGATTTGCGTGGACATATTCAAGTCTTTTTAGATCTGGATCCTGTACTGACCAATTATGGGTCATGGGTCTTCTACTCAGCCCACATCAGACAGCCTGCGCTTAAACACCCACCCATAAAAAAAAAGACCCAGCTGAATTTTTACAGAAATTAGAATTGAAGGAATTCTTGGTAGAAGTCTGGATCCATTTCTCGTGATGAAGTTACTTCAATTTGACTGACTCCTGAAGTGCCATCCCCACCAATATCTTTCATTATTTCCCTCATCTTTGCAGCATCATTCCACCTATTTGTGGCTGCATAAAGATTTGACATCAATACATAGAGCCCACAATTTTTGTAATCCAATAAATATAACTTCTTGGCCAAACATTCTCCAAGTTTGATCTCTTGATGGATGCAACAAGCATTAAGCAAAGCACCCCACACTGCAGAATCAGGCTCGGATTCCATGTTCTTGATGAATAATAATGCTTCCTCAAATAAACCTGCACGGCCTAGGAGACCAACCATGCAAGCACAGTGTTGCAAATTTGGTACCATACCAAATTCTTCTTTCATGATCTGGAAGTGCTTTTTCCCTTCATGAAGAAGACCACCGTGGATACAAGCAGCTAAAACTCCCAAGAAAGTTATTCTATCAGGCTCTAGCCCTTGTTCTCGCATTTTAGAGTAACAATTTAGAGCATTATGTTCCAGGCCATACCAACTATAGCCTGAAATCATAGTGTTCCAAGTAGCTACACACGGTTCTCTGATGCTTTTGAATACCCTTTCTGCGAGCAGAATGCTTCCACACTTGGTATACATGTCTATAAGAGACGTCCCAACAAAGTCTTCCACTTCTAGGTTGTTTCTAAGAATGTAGTTGTGGAGTCTCTCCCCTAACCGTAAGTATCCGAGTTGGGAACAACCAGTCAGTAAACTAGCAACAGTAATAGTATCAGGACTAAGTCCAAACATCTTCATTTGACAGAAAAACTTCATGGCATCGCTCGCCCTTCCAGCCTGCACGCAGCCAGATATAACCGAATTCCAACTGATTAATGGTTTTTCAGGCATTTCATAAAACAAAGAGAATGCAGCTTCTATGTCATTGAACTTGAAGTACATACTTATTAGCCCGTTAGAAACCAAATTATGGGTATCCAAACCATTCTTTAATGCATAGCCATGGAAAGCAATTCCGATACTCATATGAGATGGGTCTGTGATTCCATGAAGGATGCTAACCATAGCAACTGAATCCAGTTTCATGTCCAACTGCTGCATTCTAGAAAAACACTCTACCACCAAATCCATGTTTCCTTTATCAGCATAGCTCGAAATAATTGCAGTTAATGAAACCAAGTTTTTCTGTGGAAAAGACCAGTAAAGCAGTTCTGCTAATTCAGTAATCCCACACTTTGCGTATAAACAAACTAGTGAAGTAACTACTGAGCCATTATTGATAAGTCCAGTTTTGATGGCATAACAATGGATCAGTTCGGGACTAATATTTGCTGGTAAAAGGCTCATAATAGTAACTGGGTTGACCTCCACTTTTTCCTCTACCATTCGTTTAAACACAAGCATTGACTCATTAAAGAAACCATTTCCGGCATAAGCACCAATCATGGTATTCCAAGAAACAACACTTTTGTCCTCTAATTCTTCAAACAAAAGCTCAGCCGCTTCCAAGTCCCCGGATTTAGCATACATATACGTAAGTGCGTTTTTCACTTGAGAATCCAGATCAATACCAGTCTTGATACCAAACCCATGAATAGACCTCCCCTGAAACACAAACTCACGTAGTCCACAAGACGGAACCAAACCAACCAAAGTAGTTTGAAGAGGAGAAAAACCCTCTCGAAGCATTTGAACAAAACTCTCCAAAGCATCAACATCGTACCCATTTCGCGAGCACCCACAAATCAACGCATTCCAAGAAACAACATCTCTGTCAGGCATATGATCAAACAGGTTGCGTGCAGAGTGTACACATCCCAATTTCATGTAAAAATCAAGAAGAGCAGTGCTTATATAGACAAACTGGTCAAACCCAGATTTTAGCAAGTGGGTATGAATCTGATTAGCTTCTAGTTTTTCATTTAGTGGAATTGAAGTGAAGGATTTAAGAAGTAATGAAAAAGTAAGATCATTTGGTTTCAGATTGGATTGTAACAAGTGACGAAACAGAAGTAATGCTGATTTTGGGCTGTGTGTTTCAATGTGAGATTTGAGTAAAGAGTGAAAGAAAGAGAGATTGGGCTTTGGAGAGGATAGCCATGTATGAGGGGCCAAGTTCATGCTTTTTCTTAGGATCGCACTTTTTTGGCGCGAGATTTGGCCGTTGGTACGGAAGGTTTTCTTTCATCTGATTTTGCAGAGATCGCTAGCCTTGTATTACGACATCGTTTAGGCCCATAGCATCCAGTGTGGCTGCCACGTTTATATGTTGATAGCATTGTAAATAGCAGACCGGTAATTATATTTAAAAACATAATTTTTTTAAGAAAAAAGCTTATTGATTATTATATTTTTAGTGCAATAATAATAATAATATAATATATATTTAATAACGGTATGTAAAGTTTATCCACTTCTAATTAAAGAGAAAACTAACATTGGAGAAATTATTAAAATCTAAAAATATGTTAATCTTTTTTTTTCTTATAAAAACTCTAAAAATGCTTTAAAAACTCAAAAATAATAGATAATATTAAAATGTAAAAGTTATAAAATTATAGCGAAATTTATTAAATCATTAAGTTGAATCTTTATAATTTTTTAGGAAATTTTATGTTATCAAAATTAAAATTAAAAGTAATATTGCATATTACATATTTATATTTTAACATATAATTATATTTATTATGTATAAGAGATCCCAACCAGTCACGATATATTTTGATAGTTTAGTGATTTGGAGACAGGAGGGCTCAAAGAGGTGAGAAATGGAAGGGAAGGGAAGGGGGATACTAAGATTTCCTAGTGTCACCAAGATAGTGAATATAGGCGGAAAGATGGTGGCTGTTTGAGTGGAGAAAATGAGGGATATGAAGGGAAGGGAAGAGACTTCGGAGGCTTGGCGTGCCGAAATTATAGTGGAGAAGAAGGGAGATGGAGAACTGTCGGGGAATACTGAGTGGCGCGATGTTGTTTACAATATGCACTGTGAGAAGGTTGCCAATTGGGTTTCCTTCACCAAGTGCTTGGCTGTGACATTGTGAGGGTCTACTGAAGAACATCCACACCATGCATGTATATTTCCTTAATTCTTCACTAGTTTTTGGTCTTATTATGTGTAATTTTGGACTTGCAGATCCTGTTTCAGAATTACCCTTTTGCCTTTGGTTGCTGGAAATTGATGTGAAAGGATTTAGAAGATCAATGCAAATGATTAGGGCCAAAAAACTTATCAGCAGTCAATTAGTACAAATTATTGGCAGCTAAGCTCGTCCTTGTTCTTCTGCCTGCGATTTGATGGATGAAACACAACATTAATGCTGCAGCATTGCACGCACACCTGTATACTACCCCTGCCTCGAACAACTGTGAAAATAGAAGAAATTTCGTGACACTTTAAGATCATGCAAAAATAGTTTTTTGCTGTCCACAACGAGCTTCATGAATTATTCTTGAAAGCAGTTTCATACATATATAGCTAGGGTATGGGTATTCACTATTTTACCCACACACAATAATCTGTTCCAGATGTAGCAACCTGGAAGTTTGAGGGGATAAGGTTTCCGAGATCGGTTTTGGGTCCAATCTTCATGATTATGTTATCATTAATTGCTGCCACATAAAGATCAGCATCAGAGGCTAAAATATTCACAGTGCTGGCAGAGCCAATCCCGTAATTTTTCCTAATTGTTGCCAATTTCCCAATTTCTTCCTTTAGGCCCCAGTCAAAGAAGTGATCATAAAACTGCAAAACACAGAAAGCGTCTGTAGTTAGCAATAATATGAGAGTTTCCTAGTATATCAAACAGCTAAAAGAGAAAAGAGTATATAGATTAGAAAAAAATAGAGGTGAAGTTACGATGGACGGGGTCCCTGGATGGGTAAGAATGTAGGCATATCCCTGCATGACTTTATCTGATGGAAATGGCCAAATCTGCTGAGTAGACCCGGTGTCATGATTGTCAATGAAAGTCACAGCATTTTGTGGCAACAGGCCTATCAATCCTGGTGGCTTTCCATTTGAGTCCTTCAACCTCCATAACTCTCCTTGCACAGCAGCTTGAAGTATCCCTTTAGATGTGAAATCAAATGCTGTGACAGCACCACCAGCTGCTTGAATCCAATCTTTTATACTGCCGCGGTGCGCATCCTGGTTATAATCAAGCTTTCCATCCTGACCATAAGCAAGAGAGTCCCATTTTTCACCAACGGCAAAATCTGGTGAAGTATTTTCCATGTAAATTTTGGTAATACTAGGAGCATAACCATTAACAAGGTCGAATCGCCATCCATCAAATCCTATTTCAGACTTTAACCAATTCATCCAATCTGATAATTCTCTCTGAACTCTTGGATTGAGGTGGTCAATATCAGGGGCAGGCTTAAAGTCATCTCCTGAATCAGGATTTCCTTTGCCATCAGAATAGGCAGTGTCATCGCCACAAATGAAGGATGGCCCCCAGTCAAGGCGATCATCAGAAGTTCCACCTTCAAAAACAGACCATATTCCTCTCTCATCTTGCTTCTCAGCAGTTCTATGGTTTATGACAATGTCAGCTAGGCATTTAATTCCCTTCTGGTTGAAATCTCCAATTAGTGATTTCAATTCATCCTGTGATCCATATCTTGATGCGCTCAGATCATAAAGCCTGCCTGGCATATATCCTAGAAGAAATTTAAATAAAGTGTATGTTAGATGTTTTGTCTCCTGAAAAGAAATTCAATGATCAAAATAAGAAAACCAAATTGTCACTTTTTCTACGTTTTCTTGTTTTTAAGCACATCTCAAATGTTTCAAATTAAATGCAACAACTAAATTTCTCTTGTCATCAAATGTTACTCTTCATGTCATAGTTATGACACCTAAATTGGGGTCGACGCGACTCAAGACTTGGTTCACAGCTCAAGATTTTGTTTTGGTTAAAAAAAAAAAAAACTGGGTTATTTCACCGACCCGACTTGAGCAAGTCTCGATCGACAAGCTACTGAATTGACCTCACAGTTCGAGCCTAATTGGCAGGTCATCGAGTTGATCTATCTAGCAGCTAGAATTCAGGTAACTAGAATGTTTTAGAGATAAATTTTGTACCTTATGGTAAGAACATACGAGAACAGGTTAACGAAGAAGTGACGGTTAAAATGAAAAAATATTTATAAACTACCTTCTGGTGCAACGGACTGAGAGGATGGAGGAAGCCAGACATGAGTAATTCCGGCATTAGCCAAATCAGGAACTGAGTTTTTTAGCGAGTTGTACCATCCTCCTGCCTTGTTACATGACACCCAATTGAACCCCTATCACATGATCACCAAACTCATTAACAATGAAATTTACATATACAGAATCAATTTGGTTCTGAGAGGGATATGTGTGGCATGTTCATGCCTTACCTGAAATAGTAAATAAGAAGAAGTGAGCAGAGGGAAAACTGAGAGAAAGAGAGAGAAGAAGCAGAAAGTGAGAAAGCTCATTCTCTTTGTTTTGCTCTTGGGAGGTAAACTCTGATGCTTTGTTATAGGCCTCAGTGGCGTGCTAGCGTCGAAGAATCCACAGGGTAAACAAAGTTGTCCGTAATGACTGAAAAAAGTCAGAGTCAAGCACTAATAAAAGTCATAGTCAAGCAATGCTAGAAGTAGTTGCAGTAATAATCCAATCTAGTATGAAAATAGCCATTAATTCTTATAATTAGTTATCACATGTGGTTGAAAAGTTAAGATGTTAAATTACTATATATTAAATTATGACTAAACACTTCTAAGTTAGAATTTGAGTTAAATATGATAGGTGTGGTCGTAATCTGATTGTCGACCTGCAATAGAGTGCTTTGGCCCTAAAAGCACTTACCATAGACCAAACCTGTTAAAAAGAGTATCCATTCACGATTATATTTTTCCAATCCCATAATCTCTCATAAACTGGCCACTTAATATAATATTTCTTTAGAGAAGATATTCAAATTGAGTTCCCTGGTGTATCATATTGGTTGATTCTACCCAATAATGTTAGAAAACGGTACAATAAGTAAAAATATCTTTCAAACTACGTATTTTTTTGCGTTACTGCAAGCACTAGCTTACTCCCTTGATTGCGCTACCAGTTTGTAAAATGTTTTTGCTGACTCTGCTAATTTCTGGAAAAAAGGACTTCAATTCTTGGTTCTAGATTCTTATCCCTTGAATTATCAACGTCCTTTAAACCTAGCCAAAATGCTTGACTTTCTAACAGAAACCAAAGGAAAAAAGGCTAACCTTTCACACTTGCTCCATGTAATGCTTGTGCATCAGGTCCTTTCACGTTCTAAATCATGACCAAAGCTGCAACGGCAATCTGTCTTGATTGGGGAATCTCAACAGCTATTGAGTTAGATTTTTAATTTGGGATAGAAATGCCAGTTACTGAAAATGAAGGGTTTGGCCCAATGAAATGGATAGGGATATTGTCAGTTGTCTGAGGATGCGATTGGTAATCACTGTATAGTGTTAAGTGTTAATTTAATGAAGCACAAATGGCACTTGTTAAAAGAGCTTTGCTAGCAGACTGCTTGAAGCTGGCAACACGCATTAAGTTGAAGATGGAAGATGGCAGAAAAGAAATGTTAAAGGTAACTGCTCAGGTCTTGGGTTTGTTTTTTAATGGTCATAACTTTAGAATCCGTGAAATTAGTCGAGGTATAGGCAAGCTGAACCGGACATCTACGGTAATGAAAAAAAATTGGCAGAAAAGGAAAAGAAATGTGAGGAAGAATGGTGTACAAGGCACGAAGTGAATCCAAACAAACCATAAATGAGACCCCGGATTTGTTGAAGAGCAAGGCTGTGCGTGCTTGCACAGTGAGCTTATGGAACATGGCAACTGCTGGCTGGGTTGTGGCATGTGAGAGCTCAGCCCAATAACATTGGCTCTGATCAAGTCATTTGATTACCCTGTCGAGGGTTAATAACATTGCTCTCTAATAGTTGTTGAGATTTGAGAAGTGAAACGAACCAACCAGGCCCTGTAGCCTTTCAGAGTCTTGTGATCCTACCTACTTATTCCAAATTAGTTCACCTAGCGGAGTGATTTTCTTTTTTTCTGATATGCAGAGTAGATCCATCCGTTAACCAGACACCAACATTGTGGCAGCCAGAGACTCGAGTAATAGATGCTTTCAGATAACAGAAACGGCACACCCACAAGATTTTCTAACTCTTTCACTCGATGGTGACATTAGACATTAGTAATCCTTCTCTCCCCCCCATTTATAATCTTTCTAAACCTCGGTCGATGACATTTATTGAAGACCAGTTGCAAGACCAGTGGCAATTAGGCAGAAGAAGATCAAGAGGACGGCGGACAGCAATAACTATTCTCGAGTCCCCGTCCCAACTACCCCCTCCCAAAACTAAATAGGTAGCTGTGACCATTAACAACAAAAGTTCACATCACATGAGCATGGTTGGTGATAATCATAGCAACTTAGGGATGGATGTCAGATGTGTTGAAAACAAACCAAGGATTGCACAATCTAATGATTTTTAGTCCAAGAAACAAGAGCATGTAAATTGATAAACAGAGAGGATTGTGGAGCTTTATAACTATAAAGATTGTTCTAGGCTTACAGCCTCCGATCCAGTCCCATGTTAAATGAAAAAAACCAACAATTTATGAATTCATCAACAATAACAGACGTTGATGGACAGCTTGCAACCGGTTGTATAGTCTCCCAGTAGTAGCTCACAGCTTAGGACGCTTGGGGAAGATGTCAGGAGTGAATTTCTGCGCAGCACTCAAACTACCCTTGATCTTCAATGCACCCCTGCAAGCATCAAATGAATAAGTTGAAGTACGCAAATGAAGAACAAGCAATGAATTGAATTCGGGCAGTGATAGAACAGAACAGCTAAAGTTCCCACCTCATGAAAGCAATCTGGGGATTCAATTTTCCATCAGCAAGCTTCACAAAATCTTCATCCCTTAGGGTAAATGTGGTATCAGGCTTCCCTCCTTCGTACGGCCCTAGATTTCAAAACAATTAAACTTGTTTAACAAAAGGAACATGCATGTGTGTAAGCAAGAGAGAGAACAATCCTAGTATCTAATGCATTTTCTAATTGATCTCACCCAAAAACAAACAAGAATATCAAAATAAAGTCAAGATCTGAAGCTCCAACCAAGTGAAAACCTCATGATCTACTAGAAAGCTAAAATGCTTCCATCACAATCAGCCCTGGTTGCAATAAGATGGAAAAACCACTACACTAATTCAACATACTAAAGATCCTCTCTTTTCATTATCCAAATTTTAAAAAAAAATCATGTCCTTTAGATTTGTTTCTCAGGTTTCTCCCGCCATGTAACAAGAAACAGGGTCAAACACAAAAGATTTGTTTGGAATCTCCTAGGAAAATCTGATGGGCCCGACTTATTTTACTTGCAAGATGTGGGATTCTAATGGCTGCTAGCATAACCTTCAATCATATTCATGATTCTCCCCCCTTAAATAAATACATATAATAATGGGCAAGTCAAGATTCCAATCTGAGAGCAGAACAAAAGTAAACATGAAGAAAAAGCTCATACCTTTGATAACCTCGCCCTTTTTGAGATCAATAGTATAACTCACCTCATCCTTTCCAATTTTCTGCAATTCAAACCCATACAAAAATAATCTAAACATACGTAAACAATCAAAGAAGAAGAAGAAGGGACGGGGGATGGGTTACCTCGGGGGCGAGGTTGAATTGATAGACAAGGTTAACCTTGTTTTTAACAGCAATACCCTCGTCGGTCTGAAGGAACCGCTTCAAAAGCTCGAAAATAAAGTCTGACTTGAGCTCGACAGTAGCCATTGCTGAAATGTTATGCCACTTCTGCTGTTGCTTTGATAGAGTGGTTACATATAAAGAAGAAAGATGGTCTTGTACGGATGAATTGAGTGAG
>Ga0325414_1001726_pt1 | contig 21511 bp, 18 predicted proteins | sample PopdelMetagenome_8_FD_206183 | JGI IMG/M metagenome (GOLD analysis project Ga0325414, IMG submission 206183) | Populus deltoides microbial communities from Bellville, Georgia, United States - Leaf-PdKOR-R3 | ecosystem: Host-associated > Plants > Phyllosphere > Phylloplane/Leaf | place: USA... | reverse complement strand
TCACATATGCTTGATATCTCTTGACATCAAGAATCAACAGGAAACAGAGATATTATTAATGAAGAATTCTAAGCACTTAACCGCAATTGCTCACCTGACTGCTCAGCAGCATATGAAAATGCACATATAAAAGAGACTTTAGAAAGAAAACAACGTACATGGTGTGGGAGGCATGATGGACTAAATAATTTTACTGTATTTTTCTCAATAGCACTTTCCAGAATAGCATGCATTTCCATCTCTTCTTGCAACTGCTGTTGTAATCTCTGTACCTGTTATAGAGGCCCATCCATAAGCATAAGGTTAGCTATGATCCAACAACAATTAACTGAATTTCTATGTACACATCAACAAGATTAGATACAATATGATGCAGTAAGATGCTCTCTCACTTCAATTTAAGTCACCATATGATAGCTAAGAGGCAATTGAAGATAGCAAGCAGATACCATTTCAAAGCATGATGCCTCACTTAGAAGAGTACAGGATGGATAGTGGCGTGTAAGTACTTTCCATGGACTGCAAAAAAGCTATCTGGAGTGCACTTTTACAGACAACACACTAAATCATTTGCAAAACTCACCCTTTAGACATTCTACACTTCAAACTCAACATAAAGCAAAATATCAGTCCTACAGGGCCACTACAAATTTCTTTTATTCGCCGATACTTTCCTTGTCATGAAGGCAAACTTAAATGTCATCAACTGTTATTTCTCAAAAACCATCAATGCAGTTGTGGAATCACCCCCCTGCCTTTATAAAAATGCACCGGTTTTGAAGTCATAAGCATCCTCTATGCATATTTAGCACAACCATCACAAGTCACGTTCCACAGCCTAATAATACAGACAAAAGTTCAGCATGAAATGCCTATAGCAAAGCCTCTAGTAAACTGTTGGAACCATGAGATACTATCCGGATGAATCACAACAAGGGTGTTTTTCTCAGCCAATTAGAAGCCCGTTACCAGCTATGTTTCCACTTAAGGGGTCATGAGAGGGTCAATTTCTACTTTGGAGACGGTACAATTCTTCAATGGTTTCTATTAAGTGTCTACTCTCAAGACATGAACCTGCAACTTTGTGGTTGAAAGCCCAAGACTATTATCACTGCATCAGAAAACAATGGAGCACTGGGAAAATTGGAGTATAAAAGCACTATTTGCAGCAATAATGAAAAAGCCCCTTGCTTTAGGTGCTGGGGATCATGGAACTGGCTTAACTCGAGGTCATTCAAATATCTAGTTTTATGCCATCCATCATACATAACACAGACAGTGCTCTTTTGTGCATTTTCCGATGCATCATATTTTATAGCTGTCATCAATTATTGACTACCAGCTCAAAAGAATCTCAATTTGTTTTCTATAACAAAAGCATTTCAGATCTATTGTCAACACTCTATGCATATTAAAATCCCTTGGTTTCACAAACAAATACATAAGAAATGCAAGTCAGAGACCAAAACTCAACAAAATAACAGTGTGACTGTGAGGCTTGCAGGAGGAGAGATCTTACATCCCGTTCAAGTTGGATTCTATAAGGATAAGGATTGCTGCTTCTAATGCACGATGCAAAACTTCCAGCCTCTTCATTCACATTGTTTGCCTGCAAAACATCAAAATCCACATGAATTGCATTTTTGAACTATAAAAACAGATTAAATGAATGAGCAAGAAAATAGTACCTCCAAAAGTGTCAAGAAGATGAAACATAACTATCAAATTAAAGACCAATTACTATAAAGCCGAGTGTTGTGCTACAAAAGCTTATGCCTTTGGATCCAAGACAGATAATTTACAGGAACTTTCCAGTCAAAGCTACCCTTTTCAGATTTAATTAAGCTGTCATAGTTTAAAGGTCTACATACAAATGACAAATTAAGTGCTTCCGTTGACAACTACAGTAAAAATTGAAGAAATTAATATCAAAAGAAAGCACCAAATGAGCTGAATTATGAGAGCAAAATTGAGCAACCAATCGTCCCCAAAATGGATAAGTTAAAGTGCATTTTTTGTTCAACATTTTGTTGTTATAGAACCCAATCCTTCTTCCAATGCCTCCCACCACCCCAAGTGAAAATGAAAAGTCAGCCAGTACCGACCTCCAATGAAGAGCTGGTGCTCCAGACTTCATCTGCAAGATCTTCCTGAGTTTTTGAATTGTCATAGGTCACCTCAGAATACAGAATTTTAGAGGTAGAATCACTTCTGCAGATTTTGCCAGTAAAAAGTTGAAGAAAGCATTAGAAGTGAGCATTAAAGCAGGGTTCCAATTATAACCGGAGAAATGAACCAGCAGCAAAGGTGGGAGGGGGGGGACTTACTGGCTGAGCATAACTGGAGAGGCACACATCCTGCGATCACAGGGCTTGGCACGTTCTAAAATCCCCCAAGCATCTTGGCTTCTGTACGCAGATAGGATTTATGCCATGTACAAACAAGTATAATAAAAGCTTACAGATCCATGCTAAGAGAAAGGACTTGAACATTAAAGTGGTAACCTAAGAAAGGGTTTTAGTCAACATGATCAATCTTAGGATAATATAAAAGACAAAGGCACAATGAGATGCATAATTAGAGAAAAAACTGTGCAACCTGTGAAGTGTGAACATATAATGAGGACAAAAAAATTCATGAATGCCACAGCTACTAGTCATTGTCAACACAACCAAACAAAAACAATTAACACAAGTGTGAGCTCGGGCAGCTTCTGTTTCTAGCGAAAGACCATACCGATACAACTTGAAAAGGAAGGCCATAAAAAGAGAAAGGGGGGAAAAAGAGCAAGTAGAATCGCTTGTGTGGGTGGTGAGTTTCTTTCACCAAACCAATTGTATTGTTTTCACCACATGAAAATCAGAGCAGAGGAAAAAGGCAGTAGATTCTGTAAATCATGACCATATGAATGACTGGCTCCAAAAAGAGAAACGAAAATCTAACAAGTCAAAGTAAAGGGCTTAAAAAAAGAAAAGCGAAAACAGCTCCACAAGGAGGAAAAGTAGAGGGGAAAGTGGGGTACCTCCCTAACAGTCTGGAAGACAAAAGTTGTTTCCTTTGTTAGTAAGAACTACGGCATTCCACAAACCACACACCCTTGAAAGGTTTTCAAATGAAGTTGATTCACTCTTTGTTTCATTCCAATTCTTAATCGAAAAAGAAATTAGTGATGGGTCATAGGTCATGGGCCAAAAACATTGGGATTTGTATTTAAAAGAGAAAAGGAGAGGAGAGGGGGGCAAGAAGCAGCAATGGATTGACTAATGGAGTAGAGGGGGTTTTGGTATGCAAGAGTTACAATCCATAGGACAACGAGGAAGTGAATCAATGAAGCAAAAGAACAATCTCAAGGACTGGTTATTAGCAGTGGTCCCTCTCTCCCTTTCTCTCCTTTTCAATTTTCAAACAAAGCAGGTATTTTTCTCTCTTCCTCCCTCCTGACCGACTCCATCAACATTTCAAACTCGACCCAAAAAACAAACAGAAGAAAACAACAGGAAAGATTACCCATTTCTAGATTTCAAAAATCCCAAACAAAGAGAGATATGCATGCAGGAATGTAATTTAAAATGGTATGGAGCAGACAAATTATAATAGAGAGAAAGAGAGAGAGAAACCTTGAAGGAAGGAACATTGACAATGATGATGATGATGATGATGATGATTAAGAGGCGCTGAAAGACCCCATTTTCTTTTCTTGAAAATCAAAAGATTTAAGTCCAAGCAGTTTGCTTGTATTACTAGTATCTATTTTGTGCCTCCTCTCTTGAGTTGAGAAGAAAGTCAGAAACTTGAAAAGGAAATGTCGTAGAAGCAGTATCAGTCCAACACTACTAGCTGCAGCAGCAGTGCCTCTCTCTTTTCTTCTGGCTGAAAGGATGATTCAAAAATCTTCGCTTTCTTTCACTAAAAAACGGGAACAAAGACAAAAAGAAGACAAAGATACAGCTGAGCTACTAGCCATTAGCCAAGCAAGGAAACAATTTATTTTTTTCCAAAAATCAAGGGAGGGAGGGAGGGAGGGAGGGAGGGAGGATCTAGTTCAAAAATTACGAAAATAAATGTTTTGGTTAAGATATATTATTTATTTAATTTGATCGTGCTGCAAGAGAACAAAAGAGTGGGTGTGGAGTCACGGGGCTCTGTGTCTGTTCTACGTACAGTTACAGAACATGTTAATTAATGTAATAAAGTCAAGTAATTAATTATTTAATTATTCTTTTGAATTTTGAATTTAACAATTCTTCCATAGAAATGTTTTTTTTTTTAATATCTTTGATCCCTCAAATACGTCGATTAAATTTATTTATTTTTGGTATGGTTTTAAAAACGCGAATGATGCATTAAAGAAATTAATAATGGTTTCTTTTAAATGTTTAATTTAAGGTTTTAATAACACAAGTAAACAAAAGAATCTGATCTCCTTACTGCCAAGTCAATTCCTTAAATTTTCTCAAATGAAAATGTTGTTTTGTTATAGGATTAAGGTCAGAGAGAATTAAGTATAGCCCTAATAATAATAATAATAATTGTGATTAATTTTAAATAAATATAATTTATCAATAATATAATTAATTTATGTAAAGTAAAAAGCTAAGGGATAAAAAAAATTAAATATCAAACCATTAAATATACAATATCATTTGGTTAATCTTTATCAAATCTTTTTTCACTACTTAAAAAAAATATATATTAGGTTAGGCTGGAGTCAAGCCTGATGAGGCAGGCTAGACCTTTTTAAACTCAGTCTGCTGCTGAATCGTGTCCAGCCCAATATATATTTAATAATAAAATAATATTAGTATTAAAAAATCAAAATTTTCGAATAACATTTTAAAAATATTTGTGGATTTCTACATGTTTTTCCATCAATTTTATATAATATTGGATTGTAGACTTACATTATAAGATACAAATCTGGTATTAAAAATACTTGATTTTCTCTAAAACTTAAAAAAAAATCAAAAATTTCAACAAAAAAAATTAATTTCCTATTTCCGAAAAAAATACATTTTTTCTTTGGGCATATGACTAAATGCTAAAAGTTTTTCATGCATGTTTTTTAAAAAATAATAAAATCATTTTTATCATGTTTTTTTTAATACAAAATAAATATTATTTATTAGATTTTATCTAAAATATAAAAAATCTCATTATAATTAGTTTGTGATTCAAAATGCTTGGAATTAGTTATTTCTAAAAAATAAATAAGTTTTATCTTTAGAATCATCCACAACAGGCTGTCCGAAGGATATGTTTGGTTTAGCTTTTGTGGTTAAGGTTGTGGTTGGGTATAACCTAATTATACACAAAACTCAACCACAAAAGCTAATATTTCTTGCTTTTTATAGCTTTTTAGTGGATCCCATACTCAAACCTCAACCTCCACCTCTAACCCAAATACCCTCCAAGCCTGACAAAGGAAATCCAATGTGGTCAATTGCTGCACATATTGATGCTCCCTGCCACCAAAAGATTGGATGAAGCTGATTCGGAGGCAGATTTTATATTTACACCACCCAGAAGGATGTCTATCATCGAATCACCTCCACTCCATGGTTCAGAAGGTAGATCTGCATACACCATCGATTTCCCATCTAGGACGAATTCTTCAACGAGGCAGAGCAGCTCATCCGAGCAACATGCTTCTGCAAACAAGTTTCTTGCCTCAACATCAGAAACAACTGCATTTATCTCTCTGGCAAAAGAATCTAAGCCGAGGAGAAAATCCGGATCCGAAAAGCTTCGAAATTTCCCCCAACGGCAAGCAGAGAAATTCAGCAGCAGTAAAGTGAAAAATGTGCAAGCCTTCTCCTTGGGTAATATTTTCCCTTCCATTTTAAGAGCACGCAAGATCTTTTGAGCCATACAATCTGCTTGAATGTCCAAAGAACAGCGAGCCAAACAAGTTCACGTGTAGAACCAAGTTAACCTTCAATTGGAAACTTCAGGCCCTCATATCTAGAACTAGGTATGTTCAGCATCTCAGTGTCCAAATCAGATCCAGGATCCCTGGTCCGACCATCAGAAACTTTTCCAGAATCCATGGTGTTACAGGTGCCTCTTCTATTGCCTAGAATATCAAAGGAATCTGCAGGACCTTCATCTTCATGCAGTAAATCAACACGGGAAATTCCAAAGGATCTGTCTTTCAGTTGACTGGAACCAATTTCTACATCAATGGCGTCTGAGCTAGAAGAAGTCACTATAGATTCCTTTCCATTCGGTAAGCGTCCAAGGAAGGTTTCAACAAGTAAGGGTTTATTAGCAGATATTTCGGCACCTGAAGACCCTATCTCATGAAGAGTTGGGGACATAGGCATTTCCATTGCTCCTGTAACACTCCTCGTCTGCAGAGTTATCCAAGTCCAGCAATTTCATGTAATCCCCATTGGCTACTTCCTCAAAACTTACCATATCTTCGGGGCTACTTTCAAAAGAATCACTCAAATCTCTCTTCGAGATTTTACCTCGGCGATAGTGATGTCCCTCTCCAATAACTAAGAATTTCTCATATTTTTCATATAAACTCTAATGTATTTACAATTGTATGATTTTTGTTTACATTCTCTCTTGATATGGATAATATAATTGAAACTTGTGTATCGATCACTCACTCAGATCACTCACTCATACATAGGATATTTAAAAGTGTTTTAAATATAGTAAATATGAGAATAAATACTTTAGTATTAGAATATAAAAGTTTAAATTATCCTAACTTAGAGTATAATAAAATCGATGATTTTTAGTATGTATTTTAATTGAAATAGCTTCTCACATCTTAGTGTTTAAAAGTCATGTAGGATATTCTTTCATTTTTATTTTTGCAAGAATAAAAGCTATTAAATATCACTGATAATTAAAATGATTAATTGATTCAGATTAATCAAGTTAATTAGTTGATCAATTCCTATAAATTCCCAGGCGTTCATCTCTAATAAATAAGTGGTCAACCAGTTCCTATAATTTTTAAGACTTGACATATTTTTATTTAGAGAATTCTTAGACCGATAATAATCTTATTGATGCATGTATAATAAAGTATCTAAGTTCATTTTAATAGCTATTATCAAGATAAGATATAAGAATTTATATAAACACTAAAATGAATATTTAATTCTAAATTTTTATTTGCTTTGCATCCTCGACATTTTCATTAATTTCTTCATAAAATCTTTCATGTTTATTAATATGATACTTATATAAACTTATTTAAAATTTATTTTCAATCAACCATGTTATTAATCTAATTTTTCATTTTAGTGTTATCATCAAAATATATAAAAGATATAAATATGTGACCGAAAGGTTAATAAAATTGGGTGTAATGTTTATATTAACTCATATCACTCCATAATAATAAAAAGTTGTGTAATGTATTATGTTAATGTACATAGTATTGTTTTAAAACTTGATATAACAAGTTGATCCATGATCCAAAGCTTAAATCGGGTTAGATTTTAATAAATTAGTTGGAGAATTGACTTCACATGATTTAGTCAAAACCTAAATTGATCTATAACATGCTACTCTAAAAAAAACCTAGTCAAAACAATATTATTTTTTTTCTAAATAATACTATTTTCACTTTTTTCTGAATAATTGATTAGTTGATTAACTGTTTTTGTGGTTCAATTTTCTTTTAAAAATTTTTAGTTGCATGAAAATTATTAAAATTGATGTTTTTTAGATATTGTTTATTGATTTTAATTTATTAATATTAAAAAATAGTAATTAAAAAATACAATGCATTACCGACTTAGAGCGTGTTTGGCAGTGTGGTTGCGGGTGCTTTTCAAATAACTTTTCGTGCCAAAATGCATGCCAATGATGTTTTTTTATTTTTTAAAAATCATTTTTGACATCAGCATATCAAAACGATCCAAAACATGTAAACCATATTTAATTTTAGTAAAAAACAAATTCAAAATTTTTAAGAACATAACCGCAGCCGCAGCCGCGTTCCCAAACATATTCTTAGTTTGTACGAAGAAGAAAGAGATCCACGAGAAGAAGGCTTGTGTTGAATTTATTTGGAAGCTGAAGAGAGGACAAATTGGGTAGTTTTTGTTTTGTCATTTGACATTGTCATTAATTTATGTGTGCAGATATCTAATTTAAGAAATAAAAATATGGAAATTAAGATGGACAGAGAAGCCCATGTCAGTTAAGAAATTGGGCTGGGCTGGGCTGGGCTGCAGGACTTAGGACTTGAGTTATATGATGATGGGTCAAAATTAAATAGAGGGAATCCAATCAAATCCACACATTGGAGTCCTCAGCATATTATTGCGTTAGCATATTTGCTAGGGTTTAAAAAAAAGCAGTCAGAGGAAGTGAAGGAGGTGGAGATGATGACCCCAGAGGAGTTAGAGCGTAAAAAGAAGAAAGAAGAAAAAGCTAAGGAGAAGGAGCTCAAGAAACTTAAAGCTGCCGAGAAAGCTGCCAAATTCAAACAACAACAACAACAACAACAAAGTGATTCTTCTTCTGCTTCCAAAAAGAAGAAGAATTCGTCTAGGCGAGATTCCTCTGCCGCCGATGACAATCCTCTTGATTATGAAGATCCACCCACCCCTTTTGGTCAAAAGAAGTTGCTTTCCTCTCAAATGGCTAAACAGTACAATCCCACTGCTGTTGAGAAATCGTAATATCTTTCTCTTTTCTTATCATTTTTATGCTCCTTGATGATTTCTCAAAGGTAATTGCGTTCTTTCTTTCTTCCTTTCAATCAACACGAAAAACAAAGATGGTATGCCTGGTGGGAAAAGTCTGGATATTTTGTAGCTGATGCTAACAGCTCCAAACCCCCTTTCGCCATTGTAAGCTAACCTTTCTTTTCGCATCATCATCATCGTTACAGTTTTATTGGTTTGTAGACTATTTTATTATGAACTTTGATTTCTTTTCTCTGCAGGTGCTTCCCCCGCCAAATGTCACTGGAGCTCTTCATATTGGCCATGCCCTTACTGCTGCCATTGAGGTCTGCTACCACCTTTCTTCTTTCTCTTGTTTCCATTTTTTTTACTGTACTTCTTGTTAACAAATCTGCTTCTTGTTGTATACAGGATACTATCATTCGTTTCAAGAGGATGTCAGGGTTTAACGCCTTGTGGGTCCCCGGTGTGGACCATGCTGGGATAGCCACGCAGGTTATTCTCTCTCTATTTCCTTTCCTTGTTTGTTTATTTTATATGTGTGCTCATTGTTGATATGCTTGTATGATCGACAAAAATGTGACCTTCTTTGTTCGAATGAAGATTAACCTTTCAAATTATGTGAGCTGAGAAGCATGCTTTTGTGTATGGTAATCTGCAGGTAGTGGTAGAGAAGAAGCTAATGCGTGATCACCACTTAACCAGACATGATCTGGGTCGTGAAAAATTTGTATCTGAAGTAAGTTTGACTCGCTCTCATTCATGATTTCTTTGTCCTTTATCAAGCTTTCCATGCCCATTTAATGTCTTTTGACATTCTGATATGCAGGTTTGGAAGTGGAAGGATGAATATGGTGGTACCATATTAAAGCAGCTACGCCGGTTGGGTGCATCTCTCGATTGGTCTCGTGAGGTAAAGGAGTATTATTTCAGTCTTTCATTTCAATCTAAGAAATTAATGTTACTTTGCTAAATCAATTTGTACCCTGGATAAAGTTATTACCAGCATTTCTTTTCCGAAGTTAACTTTCCTCCCTCCCATTCCCTTTTCAGTGTTTTACTATGGATGATAAAAGATCAAGGGCTGTGACAGAGGCATTTAATCGCCTGTACAAGGAAGGTCTCATCTATAGGTATTATTGCTGGGGTGAAACTTTGATTGTGAATAAAACAACTTGATGTCAGCAAATGGAGGCTGCTATCTAAATGAGCAATTGACTGGACTTCACCATAGCTTAACTATTTAATATTTATTTTGATATCTTCAGCTAAATAAGGGTTCATTGTCCAGCTGCATACTATATTGAAAAAATTCATGCTATTTATCTTTTCTTCTGCTCAATGGTTTGAGGTTTTCTCTCATGCAGGGATATTCGGCTAATAAATTGGGACTGCACCTTACGAACAGCTATATCTGATGTCGAAGTACGCTATTTTTGTTTATTGAAGTGTGGGTATATTTTTGTGTGTGATGTTCTAATCATCTAGAAATTGCCTTTCTGTTGTAGGTAGATTATGTGGATATCAAAGAAAGGAAGTTGCAAACTGTTCCTGGAAACAAGGAACCAGTGGAATTTGGTGTTTTGACCTCATTTGCTTATCCTCTGGAGGGAGATCTGGGTGAAATAGTGGTTGCCACAACTCGGCTGGAAACTATGCTGGGTGATACGGCTGTTGCTATACATCCTGATGACCCAAGGTACAGCCATCTGCATGGAAAACTCGCAACTCACCCATTTAATGGAAGAAAACTTCCAATAATTTGTGATGCTATTCTTGTTGATCCTAATTTCGGGACTGGTGCTGTTAAGGTAAGACTGCATCCTGGAACTTAGAATGTCAAATTTGATTTTTTTTAAATCTCTCTGTGGTATAATATTTTACGATGGTTTGCAGATCACTCCTGCACACGATCCAAATGATTTTGAGGTTGGGAAGCGTCATGATCTGGAATTTATTAATATCTTCACTGATGACGGGAGGATCAATAGTCTTGGCTCAGAGTTTGCAGGGATGCCACGGTTTGAGGCTCGTGAGGCAGTGAAGGAAGCATTACAGAAAAAAGTATGATTGTTGTGTCATATAACTGTTTTTGTTCAATTTGATATAAAATTTAATGGATGTCAAGTAGAATGACTTTGTCAAATAAATAACCTCTCTCTCTCCCAAAACAATTTTTCATAAATAGATATGCAATCTGTTTATTTTGCTTTGCATCCCTTCAGATACAGCTCAAGGGAAATACATACCACGTACATGCACCCATCTTTTCCTGTCATTATGCTAATTCCTTGTTTTGCCTACTTATGGCAGTAAAGTTTGATTCGGTAAACATATTTATTGATTGTAGGGATTGTATAGAGGTGCTAAAAACAATGAGATGCGACTTGGTTTCTCTTCAAGAAGCAATGATGTTGTAGAGCCAATGATTAAGCCCCAATGGTTTGTTAACTGCCAAAGTATGGCAAAGCAGGCTCTCGAAGTGGCAATGGATGGAGAAATTCCAAGGCTTGAATTTATTCCAAAACAATATTTGGCTGAATGGAAAAGGTTCTCTTATATCTTCTTTTTGCTCTTCATAAGTTTGTTAAGAACAGAGTATGCATCTCAGGAGATTAAAAATAGGGGAAAGAAAAGCTGGTTATGAGCAGACGATCCTTAAGCTTTGCTTTTGATATCATCTTTTATTGGTGTTTGTTCAGGACGAGTCCTTTCTATTCCTTGTACACATGTTCTCTTACAACTTGCATTGTGATTGCTTTAATGTCATGATGCCTCTAGCTAATCTTTTATACCACATTTTGCATTTTAACTTTGTAGCTCGGTCCATTGCCTTTGTAATGTTTATATATCTATATGGCCGTGACAGATGGCTTGAGAATATACGCGACTGGTGCATCTCAAGGCAACTTTGGTGGGGCCATCGTATTCCTGCATGGTATGTTACACTTGATGACGATGAAATGAAGGAAATTGGTTCTTACCATGACCACTGGGTTGTGGCTAGAAATGAGGAGGATGCTCTTGCAGAGGCTAGTCAGAAGTTTTCTGGGAAGAAGTTTCAGATGATCCAGGATCCAGATGTACTGGACACTTGGTTCTCCTCTGGTTTATTTCCATTATCAGTGTTGGGGTGGCCAGATGATACTGATGATTTAAGAGTGTTTTATCCGACTTCAGTTCTTGAAACTGGGCATGACATTTTATTCTTTTGGGTTGCTCGGATGGTGATGTTAGGAATTAAACTGGGAGGTGATGTACCTTTTAGGAAGGTCAGTAAATAAGATATCTAAAATTTCATTTGAGTTTGTAATGGTTGTTATTCTTCTGCCAAATCCCTTTACTTCTGAGGTATATATTGATTATTTGTTTTCCATGCAGGTTTACCTGCATCCTATGATTCGGGATGCACATGGCCGTAAGATGTCGAAGTCTTTGGGAAATGTTGTTGACCCACTTGAAGTAATAAATGGGGTAAGCCTCGAAGGCCTGCACAAGAGGCTTGAGGAAGGTAACTTGGATCCAAAAGAGCTGAATGTGGCAAAAGCAGGACAGAAGCAAGATTTCCCTAATGGTATAGCTGAATGCGGTGCAGATGCTCTTCGATTTGCTCTCGTCTGTTATACCGCTCAGGTTCACGCTTCGCATATTGATATGTTTGTGATTTAGCTCCTATTATTTGAATAGTTGTTATTGTCACCTCCATACTTTGCTGATCTGGTTTCATCATTTTCTATTTCCAGTCCGACAAAATAAATTTGGACATTCTACGAGTTGTTGGATATCGTCAGTGGTGTAACAAACTGTGGAATGCTGTTCGATTTGCAATGAGCAAACTCGACACTGATTACACTCCTCCACTGACATTACCGCTGGAGGCAATGCCTTCAAGCTGCAAGTGGATACTCTCTGTACTTAACAAGGCTATATTCAAAACTGTGTCAGCTATGAATTCTTATGAATTTTCAGATGCTGCCAGTACTGTGTATTCATGGTGGCAATATCAGTTTTGTGATGTGTTTATTGAAGCAATCAAACCTTACTTTTCTGGTGATGGGCCATCATTTGCTGCCGAGAGGAGTTCTGCACAAGATACTCTTTGGGTATGCCTGGACAATGGACTGCGATTGCTTCACCCCTTGATGCCGTTTGTTACTGAAGAGTTGTGGCAACGCCTTCCTCCAGCCAGGGGCCACACAAGAAAAGAGTCAATTATGATATCCGAATACCCTAAAGTTGAAGATGTGAGTTCTAGTTGTACTTTACTGGTGCTCACAATGATGATAAATGTGGGACCAACACCATACTTTTAATGTTAAGTCAGTTTTCTCTGATGATTTGCCCTCTTTTCCACTCTGTAGGCCTGGAAAAATGAAGAGGTAGAATATGAAATGGACCTTGTTGAGTCCACTGTTAAATGTCTAAGGTCCTTGAGGGCTAAGGTGCTTGGGAAGCAAAAAAATGAAAGGTGATCATTCAAAATAACTTCTACTGTGCATGCAAGTTTAGTTTATTGTTCCCCTTTGTGTTTAAGACTAGTTTAATTGTGTGCATAGGATGATTTGGTTTCAATAGTGTTGTTCCTCTGTTTGTTTGGGATTTCTCTAATATGAAAATAAGACTTTTGTTTGGTAGTGTCTTAGTAAGTTTTTTCTACTTTATTTGAAAATGTCAGTCTTCGTTCTATAATAATTCGTTTTATTTCCAGGCTACCAGCTTTTGCTTTTTGCCTGAATGAAGATATCTCGAAGGTCATTACAAGCTACCAATTGGAGATTTTAACCCTTGCGACTTTATCAACTATGAAGGTACACCATCACTTTCGCTTTATGTTAGTATCCTGATATTTACCTTATTGTTTATAGTGGTGTGATTCTTCAATCCCCTGCCCTTTTTTGGCTTAAGATAGGAGGAGTCCTTCCACACATGTTATCACTTTTGGGACTTCAGCATATAGCTAGCGAGTTTTTAAGTTACTAACCAGGAGTTTGAAATTACTGTTAGGCTCTTGGCCACAACCTTTATGCAAGCCAAGAAGTACCTTTGTGAAGACTATTTTTTTGGTGTTGTACTATAGTTTGATGGAAATTATCATAGTAAATGTCTATTCTCTTTGGCTTTACAAGAGTTAAGAAGTAAAGATTTTTTGCAAGTGAGAAGCAATGAAGAATTCAGATTACTTAATAAAGGTGCTAAGAATTCCAACCCATTTTTATGTTCCATTGTTACCTTAATTAAATTAATAGATGTAATTAATTCGGATTAATTGCAGATGTAAGAATGTTGGAAGCCACCCTAATTCTTTCACCATATCAAGTTGCAAAAACAAAGTGAGGAAGCAGAAAAAAAGGCTAGTCTAGTTTTCATTTTGAATTCCTACCAACTGTGCTGCATGGTTTGAAGTTTAATATGGCACTCATGAAACTTACCAACCTACCACTCTAAAAATGTGTCCTGTGTAATGGTATCATTTCATTGCTGATGAGCATGCCTGAAGCTCTGCTTGCAAAGTTGGTTGCTTCATTCAAATATTCATCATTTTTGAAACAAAATATCCTGCAGGTTCTGTTGAGTGAGAAAGATGCCCCTCCAGCTGGATGTGCATTTGAGAATGTTAATGAGAATCTTGCAGTCTATCTCCAGGCTGAAGGAAAAGTTGATGCAGAAGCAGAGCTTGAGAAGATGAGAAACAAAATGGACGAGATACAAAAGTAAGTCTTGTCTTCTCAACAAAAACTATGTTTCTATTTAGAAATGCACACGAATATACTTCCATATACGTACGAATAGGTGTATGTGCACGTCATTTATTTGTGTGTGCAGGACAGCCTGTCATTGATGTCTGTATGTGTATTTCTACTTGGTGCTTCTAGATGCACTTATGATTTGTCACTCTGTGCTGTATAAGCCTGTTGTAATAAACCTTCAGGAATGTTCATAACTGTAAAGTTTGAAGTAAATAGGAAGTGGAGTTTACACAATAATTAACAAGTCGAAAAAAACAATGCTGGCATGGATTTCTACAAATATTTAATCTATTACTCTTCACTATTCAAAGTCAACAAGGAACACTTTTAGGAAACCCAAATATGAAAAGATTTGACATTTTTATAGTGCTGGAATTTAGCCGACCCTGACTACTTTGGCATTTGAGGCTTGGTTGTGCTGCTGCTGATTGGTCATGGTTGATTTTTGTAGTTTCACTTGACCTTATTAGATGTAGATGGGAAAAAAGATTGTATTGAGAGACTACTGTCTTTTGTCATTTGATAGAATCTTCATGTCCATTTCCTTTTTTTGAAACTTTCAACAGACAACAAGAGAAATTGGAGAAGATGATCAACGCATCTGGCTATAAAGAAAAGGTGCCCTCCCATATTCAAGATGAGAATGCCGAAAAGTTGACCAAACTATTTCAAGAAATGGAATTCTTCAAGAAAGAGAGTGAACGGCTGGGAGCCGAGAAGAGCACTAAACTGTAAATTAGGGTCTTCAAAATTCATTTCTTTCCTCCCTAAAGGGTGATTAAAATGTGAAGGTCCTGCATGAGTCGGAAAAACCAATTCAATAGGAGTGGATGAGTGATTCACTGAGCAGAGCATTTTTTTGTCTTGGGTTCAGCTGTGCCGCAGGACTTTGATTTCCTGAGTTTGCTTTATTTATGTATGCGTCAAGTAATATCGACTTTATCCACCAAATAAGTTTCAACTCTTGATGACCAGCATTATCCTTCCTTTTTTATGCCTTTTTTTTAAAAAAGTTCTGTTGAGCTTTTAGCCTACGAGTTCAACATGGAAGAAATATAAATATCAGAATTATGATGAGAAGTAAATGCAGAGTGCACCAATGTTTGAGCAGAGTGTAAGAGAGCAAATTCTTTTTAACTTAAAATTTCATTATCTATTTCTCTTCCCAGTATTCTCGTATTATTTTTCCTTTTCTATTTCTGTACAGCTGATCAAACATGTATCTCTTCTGTTGCTATTGCATCTCGAAACAGACTGTGATGAAGTATTTCAAGGAAAATTTGATGGTGTGAATTTGAGGAAGTATCTAATAGATTGCAAGTATTTCAAGGAAAATTTGATAGTATCCAATAGAACCTTTTTAATATAGAATTTCATTATTATCAATATAACAAGAGAAATTGAGGCATGTCAGTTTTTTCCCCATCAAAACACCGGGGAAGATCAAAAGGACCATGCACGCTAGCTAGATATCAGATTTCCGTGTATTCAAAAGAGCTTTTGTAGGCCCTGCAGACAACATTGAAGAGTTCGTAGAGCAGCTGCTGCATGAACACTGAGTTCGATATCTCTCGGAGTCAGCTGTGATGCCAGATGATGTGTAGGAGAACTTGCACATACTCATGGGAGGAGCATAGTACATTGGAACAGGCAATTTTGAAGGAAGCGTAGGCAATGGAGCTTCAAAATTAAGAACATTTATCACTTGCCTTATAGATGGACGAAGGGTGTAATCTGGATGGCAGCACCATAATCCCACAATCATCAAACACTCCATCTGCCGCTCATCGAAATCTGTACACAGCATCTTGTCAACAGCATCAAGAAGTTGCCCTTCGCCGTAGAGGTTCCATACCCACTCCACGAGCCTTACTTTACTTGGTTCTTGCCTGGTTTCTACTGGCCTTCTTCCACATGTGATTTCAAGGGCGACAACACCAAAGCTATAGACATCTGATTCTTTGCTAGCCTTGCCTGTCGTTACACATTCGGGAGCTAAATAGCCCATGGTGCCGGCCAAAACAGTTGTTTGTGATCCCAACTCATGGTCTACAAGCCTTGCCAGACCAAAATCACCAAGTTTGGCATTGAAATTCGAATCTAACATAACGTTGCTAGACTTGATATCTCTATGCACTACACATTGTTCCCATTCTTCGTGAAGGTACAATAGGGCAGAAGCTAAGCCAAGGGCTATTTTGTACCTTAGGTTCCAGACTAACATGACTTGTCCTCCAAAGAGATGCGAGTCAAGGCTTCCATTGAGCATGAACTCGTAGACTAGAAGAAGCTCACCCCTTTCATGGCACCAACCAATGAGTTGAACCAAATTTCTGTGCCTCAAACGACTGATGATCTTTACTTCTGACACGTACTCCTTTTTACCTTGCTTCGATCCTCTTGACACCCTCTTAACTGCAACTTCTGTGTTGGTACCTTCGTTCAACAATCCCTTGTAAACACCTCCAAATCCTCCTTCTCCGAGCTTTCCCCCCTCCGCAAAGTTGTTGGTTGCCCGAATTAGTTCACGGTAAGTGAACCTCTTAGGCCCAGTCCCCTTCTCAAACTCATCGTCCATGGAGACATCGATGGCCTCATTGTCCTTTTCACAGCGTGTCCTATTTTTTCTCCAGCAGAGAACAAAACATAACACACCTATCCCAAAAGTAGTCAGAACTCCAATACCCACAGCTAAACCAACAACTAATCCTGTTTTCTTCTTATCACTAACTTCCAAGCTTGATTCAAACGTCCAAGATAAAATGTTATGTATTTCAACCCAATCACCTGTGGAAGCAGAGAAACCTATCCTGACCCATTCAGGCAAAAACTCCCTAAGATCAATAATATAATGAAGGGTAGAGTTCCCACCGAACTCAGGGTTTTCAGCATAAGTTAGAAAGACGCTCAAGTTTTTGGTAGTGGAGTTGTAACTTACCCATGCATTTGCCTTTGATCCAGTTTTAATGCTGCTTTTCCAATCGACACTAGCCACGGACACAATGGAGTTCACATCAATGCCTACATGATTATCACTAGGATCCCATTCAATATCTTTTTTGCTATCAAACTCAACAGCAACAATTTGATTTTCTTTGGAGGCACTTAAAGCAGTACGAGGACTAAATAATGCAAGGAGCCCACCACTTGAATCCTGCGGGATCGGAGAGTCTAGTGGTGCAATGAAAAAAGACATCCCATCGCCATACCTTCCCGAGTCCACTGCTTTCATGACGAAGGTGAAATGGGTGGTGAAGTCTGTAAGCCTTCGTGTCCTGGCATCCCAGAGACGGACAGGCTTATAATACGAAGCTCGCCCGGCACTGCCAGTGAGGTTAATATCTTTAGCATTCTTTGTGAGTTGGAGAACATCGTTGGATGAAAACGCATCGCCTTGGAAGGATATGTTGGCCATGTTGGGACTGAAACTGGTGAAGTTGAAGGAAAGTGAGTTTGCATATAGGAACAAGGTGGAGATTGAAAACACAAGAGTAGGGATTTTCTGAGATTGAACAAGGCATGGAATTGAGTTAGGAAGAGCCATCATGATCGAGAAGCATAGACAAAGAGGATGAATGAAGGTGTGATTTGCAAGAAGAGACCTGTGACTCGTTCGACTTTGTGCTTGTCCTCATTATATTTGTTGAATTTTATATTAACTAGTAACGTACCATACCATGTCAAATTATTTTGACATCTTCTCATTTTAAATTTATTTATTTATTTATTTTATATAAAAAAATGTTAGAAATAGACTGCCTTCTAGGTAAAACACTATTTTTTATAATATATTTTTATAGATTATATTTATAATTTTAAAATCTATTCAAAAATGATTTAATTAAAGCAGGATGCGAATAACAAGATATAATATATTTTTATAAAAAAAAAATCAAAACTGTTTTAATAATTTTTTTTATATAAAAAAACCAACAACTTGATAAATAGCCGTCTGAATTTTTTTTTTTTTAAACTGAACTAGCCGTCTGAATTATCTATCCAAATTTTAAATAAAATGATGATGGTTGCATGTGTTCTTCTCATGTTACTTAGTTATACTTAATTGTTGTAATATTTAAGCTCGGAACTAACTCAAAGGAGGAAGACTTAGTAAATTATGCGCATCTTTGGATGCATTAATAGAGTAATTAGTGGAATTAAGTATGTGAAGGTTCTCCACATGGATGAATTTAATTCCAAACTATTAGCTGACAGGTTTCCTCGAAGAAATCTCCACTCCTACCTCTCTAATTAATTAATTAATACTCTAAAGCCGACCCTCAATTTATTTTTAACTTGTATTGAATATAGAAGTGTTTGGCCGGCATGCAACTTGTTTATTTGGTGATATCATTTTGACATGGTAAATGTTTTTTAATTAAAATAATATTTTTTTATTTTTGATATTAGTATATTAAAATTATAAAAAATCATCTAAAAAACATTAATTTAATAATTTTTCAAGTAGAAAACAATATGGAGAAATAAAAAAAAAAACATGGAGATGCTAATTAATTAGTTGACATTTTTGTTCTTCGAAACGATCATGCTTCTGTGTTTGACATATGGATCATCCACCAGATCTTTTTTTTATTAGAGTAATTGTTGTGTTTTGTTCCTTTCATTTGGACATATTTAATAATAAGGTAAAAGGTTGTTGAAACATCCAAAGAACATTGCTAGTTAATTAGAGGGATGAGTTGATTCTGTCCAAAGAAACGAAAACTATATATATATATGGATTATATATATAGTGGTGGTCTTAAACAATCAAATAAATAAATAAATAAATATAGATCATATATCATGGAAGACAGGCAAATTGCTTGCATTCATTTTGGATTTTTTTTCCATGTTTCTAAAAAAAAAAAAAGAGGATTTAAATCCTGCCATGTTATTTGGATTTAAAATAATCAACGCGTAATTTAAATTAGCATGACAAGCCATATCTATCTTAATCAACGCGTAATTCTTTTTCAAACACTAAATTATAATCGTTTAATTAATTTAAATTTAATGAATAAATATAAAAATATATTTGCCGTCTATGCATGATAACAACCCTTTTGTGTTGTGGGAGGAAAATCAAGTGTAAAAACCTCGATGCTGAATATATAATGGAAACGGAACTAGTTAATCAATGACAAGGAAATCTCAAGCAGCACAGTACAGTCCCCAACAACTACTCATAAGTCATAAGGCCTTGTTAAAATAAAGATTAATTTAAATTTTATTTCGATACAATTTAACTCTTATATTCCAAATAAAAGATACAAATGATACCATGCATGTATGCCATGAAAATTTGTCCTTAAAAGATGAATTGAAATTAATCCTTAAAAGATGAGAAAATCAGCGAGGAAATAAGTAGTTTTGAGATTTTAGATATAAAAAACATGAAGTACAACGTCAAAATTATGGTGATTGATCGATCAGTAAGTGCAAGCTGCCGGGCACTCAACGCCCTCCTGCTTCGAGGCTAGTATTTGTTATGGAAGAAGGCTTGCTAGAAGTAAATAATGGCAGAGGCACATGAAACACAGGAACAGGCATCTTTAGAGGCAGATCTGGTATTGCAGCCTCAAGATTTAAAACATGAATTGCCTGTCGAATTGATGGCCTCAAATTGTGGTCGGGATGGGCACACCATAATCCAACAATCATCAAACACTCTGCTTGTTTCTCATCATCAAAATCCTTAATATCAAGTCTCTTGTCAACAGCCAAATTAAGATCTCCACATCCATATAGATCCCAAATCCACTCAACCAAGCTCATTTCAGGATTCTGATCAACAAGATCATTTGCCTTTCTTCCAGTAGCAATCTCTAAGGCCACCACTCCAAAGCTATACACATCAGACTCTTTACTAGCCCTCCTTGTGCTTATGTATTCTGGAGCCATGTAACCGAAAGTTCCTGCTAGCCCAGTTGTTGTGGGACCAGGTTCATCATGGTCCATGAACCTTGCCAACCCAAAGTCACCAAGCTTGACATTAAAACTAGAATCCAGCATTATGTTACTTGACTTGACATCTCGATGCACAACACACCGCTCCCACTCTTCATGAAGATAAAGCAGTGCCGAGGCCAGGCCAAGAGATATCTTGTATCTCACGGCCCAACTTAGAGGACTCATCTTCTTCTTGCCAAAGAGATGAGAATCGAGGCTGCCATTTGACATGAACTCATATACCACCATAAACTCACCTTTATCATGGCACCAGCCTAAGAGTTGCACCAGATTACGGTGTCTCAACTGGCTAATGGTCTTCACCTCAGTGATGTACTCTTTCTTACCTTGTCTAGAACTTCTTGAAATCTTCTTCACTGCAATTTCCATGTCCATATCATTTAAGTATCCCCTGTAAACAGCACCAAACCCCCCTTCGCCTAGCTTCCTCTGGTCTGAGAAGTTGTTTGTAGCTGAAACTAGATCATCATAAGAGAACCTTCTCGGCCCTGCTCCTCTTTCAAGGTCTTCATTAATCGACGTCACGTTCATTATCTCTGGTGCTCTTTTTCTTGTCATCATTTGTTTCCTCCTCCACAAAATCACAACTGCTGTAGTCGCCCCAGCTATCAAAACAAGCACCGAAACGGTGACACCAACTATAATCCTGCTCTTCTTATCTTTCATGTCCTTAACATTCAAACTTGAATTGAACTCCCAAGATAAAAGTCTTTGTTGTTCTACATTAGAGCCTGTAGCCGCTGAGAAGCCAACAGTGACCCACTCAGGCAAAAACTTACTGAGATCGATTATGTAAAACAGACTTGAATTCTCTCCAGGATTTGAGGTTGTTTGGTACTTCCAAAACACACTCAAATTTTGATTAGTAGAATTATAGTTAATCCATGCCTCAGCAGTATCTTCACTGTGGAAGCTTGCATTCCAAGGTGTATATACAGCTGAGCTAATAGAGTTTTTATTGATCCCAACATGCCCAACTTTTGGATCCCATCCATCATTTGGATAAGAATCAAACTCCACAGAAACAATTTGACTCTGAGGGGATTTCATGGTTGTAGTGTTGAAAAGGCCTAAGAAGCCACCAGCAGAATTAGGTGGGATTTGAAAACCAACAGGAGCAAGGAAGAAAGC
>Ga0325414_1001723_pt1 | contig 21514 bp, 12 predicted proteins | sample PopdelMetagenome_8_FD_206183 | JGI IMG/M metagenome (GOLD analysis project Ga0325414, IMG submission 206183) | Populus deltoides microbial communities from Bellville, Georgia, United States - Leaf-PdKOR-R3 | ecosystem: Host-associated > Plants > Phyllosphere > Phylloplane/Leaf | place: USA... | reverse complement strand
CTTCCTGGTGCACCGCCTTTAAGAGATAGTTTCAGATGTTCCCATTGCCCATGACTTTCTGTCCATACATCATCAAGGACAAGAAGGAACCTCTTTCCCTTAATTCATTCAGAAACACTTTGCAAAAGGGATTCCAATTCAACTAAATTCGGTGCACCCCTTTCAAGCGCCTCAAGGATAGCTTTTGCTATCCTCACCTCATCAAATGGATCTGATACACACACCCATATCTTTTTCTCAAAATGAGCCATAACCTCAGCATCATTATATCTACCTTACCGGTCATAATGTTCTTTTTCTGTACCTGATGAATGATATTATTTCTGAGATTTTTGAACATGTAATGGCGGAAGCCTGCGTTGGACTGGTTCCCTTTGTTACGTTACTGGAGTCGCCATGTTTCGAGGTATCAGACCAAATTAATTCTCTTGCTTTTTGCAGCAAAGCTGTATCTCTTGCTACTTGCTAGAGGCGTAATCCCAGGCTACCACTGTTTTGGTGTTGCCTCTCTCACCATTGTTATTAGGGTTGAATTAATTAAATACCAGAAGATTTCTGCGTGTGAAATGACTGTATGATTAAACTTACCAATGCACTGTCAAGGCTGTGGAGCATGCACTTCATGCGCCGGCATGCGTCACCATTGTTCCACCTTGTGCCGTCGCGACCTCCACCAGTTCCAGCAGCTCTAGTTTTTTTCTCCATTGCCTCCATTGAAGGTCCAATTTTCAACCTCACAAAGCATGACATCTTGAGTTTATTTGTTAAAGAACCATCTCAACCCAATAGCTTAAGCTATTAGGTGAGGTCCTGGGATATGATTTATATTATTCTCTAACACATCCCCTCAAGTGAAAATCCTTTGAGTTTGAAAATTGCACAGACCCACTTTACCTTGTGCGTAATTTTTATCAAATAAATGGGGATAGTGAGATTCGAACTCGTGACCGCTTGGTCATCAAGACTCTGATACCATATCAAAGAACTATCTCAACCCAATAGCTTAAGCTGTTAGGTAAGGTCCCATGATATGATTTATATTATTCTCTAACATTATTTTTCATGAATTATGTTTGTATTTTGACAAATCCAACAATTATGATTTGATTTAGTTGTTTCTGGTTATGGGACACAATGTGGTGTTTTTTATTAAAAAAAATAAAAACAGAGAGAATGCTAAAAAGAAAGTCACAGTTGCATTTGATAGAATAAATGGTAAGTAGGAAATAAAATCCAACTCAAGAATAGATTATAAATGAGTTGAATCCATTTGCAGAAAAAGGGTATTATAAACATATGGTTATTAATACTATTAGTCTGAAGAATCCCCTGTCTGGAAGTTCTTTGAATGGGGCTGTGATGGCATTTAGAAAGCACAGGTGCTAGGGGGTTTGCCTTTCACTAGCAGAAATCATAGTTATTGTTGAAGATGTTTTGTGTTAGGTTTCGATAACTTTATTTGGATTTAATCCACAAAATCGATGGGTATCATCTCTTATAGATGAATGGTTTAGCTTCCCAAGTCTACCATTCTCTCATTTATTTGGATTTAATCCACTGAAAATGAGGTTTAAGAATTTGGTGCTAAATTTCTTGTTGTGAATTGCAGAAAACAATTGATTGATCTTCACTAGGATGGAAATTGCAAATGAATGGAGCAAGCATCAAGATCAGTGGCTTGTTTGAAGGCAGATAGACCCTTTGATCGTTAGATGATGCCTTTAGATGAGAAAGGATGTGAGAAAGGTATATCACAGCTGCATTTGATAGTATAAATGGCAAGTAGTTTGTTTTTGTAATGAAGTATTTCAATTTGGCAAAGATGGTGTGTAATTTACCATACTTTATTCTTATTCCATACAATATAATTATGCTTGGTGAAATGGTGTTTGCATTTCCATATCGTATTGAAAATGAGCCCAGTGGCAGTATGGATACTAACCTTGAAGGCCTGGTATTGAGGTCGTTGAAGGTGAGAAGGTTGGATGCTGGATTTTTAGGTATAGAAAAAGATGAGAATGCCAGTATTAATGAAGGAGAAATTGCAAGGGTCACTGCTTTCCCCAAATGAAAAAAACTTGAGATTTGGAATCTCAAAGAAGTAGAAGAGTGGGATGGAATTGAAAGGAGATCAGTGGGAGAAGAAGATGCCAACACAACTTCAATAATATCCATTATGCCACAACTTCGACAGTTGACAATTCGTAATTGCCCGTTGTTGAGAGCACTACCAGACTATGTTTTGGCAGCGCCTCTACAGGAATTATTCATAAGTGGTTGCCGCAATCTAAGGAAACGTTACGGAAAGGAGGAGACGGGTGAAGATTGGCAAAAGATTTCTCACATCCCAAAGATTTCTTTTAAAGAATAGTTAAGACACCATTACGGATTCACGGAAGTCTGTAGGACCGGCAGGAAGAGTTTGATATACCTCCTTACCATTTATTCCATCAAATGCAGCTGTGATATCTATACCCATTCTCTCTCTCTCTCTCTCTCACTCACGTCCTCTCTCTCTCAACATATATAAAATAATATGTAATTCATATGTTCATATTGGTTGAATTCCTGAATAATGGATCAATGACTGTGGTAATTTTTTTTATTTAATTATTGAATTAGACTTAAATTTTACATGTTAAAAAATTAATCTAAGATGATATTATCTCGCTCACCTGAAGCTTATTCCTTACTTAAATTCTCCAAGTGAAAATTTCATACGTTTTAGTATACAAATAATAAGTAATTATATAAAAAATATAATAAATTAATATGATTGTAAATGTGTAATTTTTTTTGAGTAACTAATATATATATATATATATATATATATATATATATATATATATATATATATAATGTAAATGCTCTAATTGACCATGATTATTTTTTAAATCATTAATTATGCAGGTTCATCTCAATACTGTACTTTCTAGTAGTTTTAGAGTTTATTTCTATTATCAGTAAATCTTTTGAATATGTAAATTGTTGATAATAATATTACTTTCTGTATTTTTTAAAGATTATAATATTGTGTATGTACGAACTTAAATATACTAGCTTATTTAACTTGTACTTTATTGTGTAAATATTTTCTAATTATAATGGTGATATTATCTTAACCATGACACATAAATTATAGATTATAGACTTAATATACTTCATTCAATCATATACAATCTTTTAAGTATTATTTAACACAAATGATATTATATATATTGCTGGAAATTTTGGGTTGTTACATTAAGAGTATTAATATTAAAAATATTATTATTTGTTTTGTTAATATTATTTTTTTAGTATAATTAATATTAAAATTATTATTATATTTTTTCTTAATATATTTTTTTAGTATAATTAATAGTATTAGTATTAAAAATATTATTATTTTTTTTATTAATATTATTTTATATTATTATTTTTGGTGTTATAAATAATATTATGTTTATATTAATTAATAATATTACTACTAAAAATGTTATCAATTGTATTATAAATATTATTATTTTTATTAAAATTTATAAGAGCATATTTTATTGTAATTAATATTATTAATAATATAATTGATGAATTTGAAAGAAAATGTTATATCATTTACTAATTTTATCAAATATATTGTAATAATAATTTTATCAAATTATACTTAATTTTACATTTAGTTTTATTTAAAAATTATATACAAATTATTAGTTGAAAAATCCAAAAATAACCCTGGGTCTTCCCAGTCGAACTCAAGAATAGACTTTGGCATAGCCGCGACAGGACCTAAATATACTTAGGTCCTGCTGGGAGGACCCAAATAGACTTGGGTCCTACACCCAATTTTATTTTGGAAATTAAAGGTAAGCTCACGATATAACACATGTCACTTAACTAGTATATAATTATTTCTTACATCCTCTCTCTTTATCTCTGTTATGCCTTTATAATGTGGAGCCTCATTTAGAGGCATCATCTAACGATCAAAGGGCCTATCTGCCTTCAAACAAGCCAATGATCTTGATGCTTCCTCCTCCATTCATTTGCAATTTTCATCATCAATCACTAGAAAAACTATGTATTAAAAATATTATTTGAAAATAAATGTTTTTTTTAATTTTTAAAAATATAATTTATTTATATAAAAAACAAAAACAAAATCATAAATACACTAGAAAACCTCTCTCAAAATTAAACTCATAACAAGAAAATCAATATTATTTAAATAAGGTTTTCTGAACAAAATAAAAAAAAAGGTTATGTCCATTTTTTTATTTTTAGTTTTTTAACTAATCACGTCATTTTATTTCTTTTTAATTGTATTTTTTAAAATTATACTTTTATAGCAAGTATGTCAGTCTCTAGGTACTTGAATCAAGAAACCATATTAGATCCAAAAAAACTGCCTAAAAAACCAAACACAATCTAAAATAAAAAAAAATCAATCCGAGTTTAGATCTGTTTTTTCATGAACTTTTAAGTTACAAAAACACCTAAGAGGAACTCAACTAATAATTTGACACATATATCTCTCATTTTGTAGTAACATAAGTATAGAGACATGGGCTTGTAGCATTCTAACTGAAGAAGCTGATGATTCTTGTGGAAAAGCAACGTGGATTCTAGTCAATGAGGTGTTGGTCTAGTAGTTAATGGGTTTATATTGAGATTTTTAGGAGTAATTTGAGTTTAGTGACATCGGCTCGTAGAAATCTGTTCAAATTCGGTGTAAATTTGTAATTTTTATTAGTAAATTGAGCTTAGTGATTATTTTAAATCGTGTTGAATGAGAGATGGTTTGATTTTGGAGATGGCATATAACTTGATACCCATCGATTCATCTATAAGAGATGATACCCGTCGATTTAGTTATCTAAACCACTAGTGCTTTCTAAATGCCATCACATCCCCATTCAAATGATTCTTCAGACCAATAGTATTAATAACAATATATTTTATATACCCTTTTTCTGTAAATGGATTGAAATCATTTGTAATCTAGTCTTGAGTTGGATTTTATTTCCTACTTACATTTATTCTATCAAATGCAGCTGTGACTTTCTTTCTTGCATTCTCTCTGTTTTTTTTTTTTTTTTTTAATAAAAAACACCACATTGTGTCCCATAACCAGAAACAACTAAATCAAATCATAATTGTTGGATTTGTCAAAATACAAACATAATTCATGAAAAATAAACTCAAGATGGCATGCTTTGTGAGCTTGAAAACCGGACCTTCAATGGAGGCAATGGAGAAAAAAACTGGAGCTGCTGGAATTGGTGGAGGCCGCGACGGCACATGGTGGAACAGTGGTGACGCACGCCGGCGCATGAAGTTCTTGCGCCACAGCCTTGACAGTGCATTGGTAAGTTTAATCATACAGTCATTACACACTCAGAAATCTTCTGGTATTTAATTAATTCAACCTAATAACTATGGTGAGAGAGGCAACACCAAAACAGTGGTAGCCTGGGATTACGCCTCTAGCAAGTAGCAAGAGATACAGCATCGCTGAAAAAAGCAAGAGAATTAATTTGGTCTGATACCTCGAAACATTGCGACTCCAGTAACGTAACAAAGGGAACCAGCAACGCAGGCATCCCAGGCTTCCGTCATTACATGTTCAAAAATCTCAGAAATAATATCATTCATCAGGTACAGAAAAGAACATAATGACCGGTAAGGTAGTTATAATTAATGAGAGATGTAAGGACTCAGAAATTTATTACTGTGAAAAGAAGAAACATTTACCATCATTCTAATTACAGTTAGCCATCTTTAGCAAGTAAAAAAAGCCAACCCGTGTAAAGATAGTGACTGCAACCTCTGATGCAATCTAAATTTGGTGTATCTTCATCCTCAATCTTTACTGAAAAATATGAAAGTGTATGAAAGAAAGATTGTATGAATTCAGAGAGAAGAAACAGGTAATATCATCATGAGCATCTGAAGTGGCTTCTAGATGTGTTTTTTGTAATAAAAGCCTGGAATCTTCAAGTCACCTCTTCATCCATCCACTGCCACTTTGCTTGGCATCTATGAATGAAATTCCTTCACGGTGGGGGTATTATCAATGTTTTTTCAAAATCTATTGATGATATGTACTGCTAATGGTTTTCTATAGAGAAAGGCAAACAACAAAATCTCTCATGACAACTTCTCTTCTCTTGCGTTGTGTGAAATTTTTGACTTCATCGGAATGATATCATCTTTAATAAGGCTGCTCCAAACCTTCAAAGCTGTTTTTCCTTGATCTTCGGCAGTTTCTCATTATGGCTGAGACTTGATACCAATTCTTCAGACTCTGCTGGCGAGGATGTTCATAACAGCTATGATGGCATTGGTTTTGTAAAAAGGAGGAGCTGATTTCAATTGTTTTTTTCCTTTTCCCACACTGTTTTCCTTCCCCTGTTTCAAAACCTCTAAAGCTTGTTTGCTTTTTTTTTTTGGGTCAGCTAGAACTTCTGGATGCTAGGCTATTATCTTTTTAGCCATTTTCTTATAATACACTCGACTATTATAAGAAAAAAAGCATGTGAAGTGGATGAATATATAAGCTTCGGTTCCATCTCCATCAGCATCAAATGCACCCGAGCTATTGGTGAGCAGCGCCAATGAGAGGGAAAAATAAAAAACACCATCCAGCATTTACTCTAACCTTCCAACTCATCTATTCACAGAACTTTCAATCTTGCCTTGCATAGAAACCAACAGTGAACCTTAGTGGAGAGGTGACTCGCAGAAACTAAAAAAGCGGAATCCACATGCAGACAGTAACTCGGCCAACTCAGTCGATTACTCAATGTAATTAATTATAGCACTCTTTGCTGATTATTTCAAAAAGGGACCTCCTCTAGCCTTATTTCGAGTCACCAGCTAGCTACAAGTCTTCAAGCTTTGAAATGACTAGTGGCGTTCCACTCTGCCACTGGTAAGGAAAAGAAATCTCTTTAAAGTCACCAAGGAACTTTTTTTTTTTTTTTACAACAGTGGAGATTTTATTAAAAATTTTGGCTAAAAAGAGAATAGCCTAATAGCAAAAAAAAAAGCAACAAAGAGAAGATAAAAAATAAAGAAGACATAAAAGCACGGTATCTACAACAGGAAGAAGAAAACAGGGACCAGACAATAGAAAAAAACAAGAAGTCAACTTCTGTTATCCTCGAAAAAGATCCCATCAGAGTTGATCCCTAAATCCAAACCGGTGAAAGCAAAAGTTGTGCCATCAAACTTCAACCATAAGGAGAACCTGTGGAGGATCGATAAAGTAAAAACAACCCTTAAGATCTGGAATAGCATCATTGAAGATTACATCATTTCAATGTAGCCATAGACTCCATGCAATACAAGAAAAGAGAAGTTGTTGTCATGAAAGATTCTGAAATTTTCCTTGCATCATTTGTAGCACATATTATCAATAGAATTTGGGAAAAAATCACTAATACCCCCACCAAAATAGGAGTTTCATTCATAACTTCCAGGCAAAAACACAATGAATGAAGAGATGGCTTGAAGTTTCAAATCTTCTTTTACAAAACATACATCTAGCTTGCTGAAGAGAAAAGAAATCATGCTGAAACAAGAAATCACGGATGAAGACTTTATCTTGGATAAGCAGCCAAAGAAACAATTGAACTCTTTTTTTTTTTTTTTTGGGGGGGGGGGGGGTAACCATACTAAAAACCGAAAAGGTTATACACCACTGTATGGGAACGGGATTTTAAGGATAGGTCAAAATTTTGTTATAAATTAAAAAATTGATGAAATCTTCTATTTTTGTGAATATCATCAAAATTTTCATTAAATCTTAAAAAGTGATGAAATCTTCTATCTTAAGGGATTAACATCAAAGTTTTTATTAAAATTCAAGAAATTACAAAATCTACTGTCTTTAGGGATTAATGTAAAAAAATTAATGAAATCTCAGATTGGTTTTTATAACCGTGGAGATTATTTATATACATAGCAAGGCTAGTGTCATAAAATGACAAGCTATGGACTCTTTGGTTTTTAGGGATGAGTATAATTTTTACAAGTTTTTTATTCTAAGAAACCGGTGTCTATTCTTAAATAAATTATAAATAAAATCAGAATATAATAGCATAAAATAATTTAGAAAAACATAAGCAATGATAATTTTTTATTTAAAAGGTTATAGTGAAATTGATGTTAATCTAATATCTGAATCTTTAAAAATCCCCAACAATTTTAGAATTTCTAATTTTCTTTGATTATTAGGTTTCGCCTCTCTTCGTTGCTGTGGTCACGGTGTGTTGCTAAAATTAACATCATGTTTTACTATCGTTGCCCTACAAAAAACAGAAAACAACATGTAATGGCTCTTCAAAATATATTTAACGACACTTTTAGTGTCGCTAAATATTTTCAATCTGCAACAGAATTATCACAAATGGTCACTATATATAGTGTCATAATTAAGTTATGCAGTGACACCGAACCCCCTATAAAAGAGATTGAAGATCCAATTTAATCAATTGACGAATTAAAAATTAAGGATCCAATTTAATAATTTAAAGAAATTTGATATGATTTATTACTTTCAAATTATATGGACTCCGGTAAAACTTGGTTAAATATTATTGATTTTTTTTTTTTGGAAAAAACAATTTTGGTAAAAAGATGTCATTTTAATCCCTTTAAATAAAAACTATTTCATTGATGGTATATAACTTGCAAGATAGTATAGACATTCATTACAAGCTAGTTGGGGATTGTTGGTGTAATTTATAAATGAATAAAAAAAAAATGATATCTATCCCAAATTAGAAAGAAACACTTCCTCTTAATGTTTGTAATTAAGTATAGGTTTCTATTGTGTAGTAAATTAAATCATGATAGAAGAACTCTCCTAGTGGGCTTTCTAATATTATTATATAGATATTTATAATATCAAAAGATGACACTTGAAACTTGGAACTTAATATGTCAGTGAGATTAATTCACTCTTAAATTAATTCTCGTAATTAATTATGACATTTGTGACTATTGAGGTAAAACTGAATAACAACTATTCGGTTTAATTTAAAGTGTAACTCCTTTATGAACAATCATATTGTTTAATCAATAGTCATACTGTCTCATGAGCAGTCATATCGTTTCATCAGCAGTCATACCGTTTCATGAACAATCATATTGTTTCAAGTCTATAAAAACCTGTTATTACACAAAAAAACATATACAACAAAAACATATATTCTTTTCTTGGTCTCATCTTCTCATTCTTTTAGAGGTTTAGAGGACTTAGACTGTATTGTTTTGCGCTAGCTTTTGCGTTTGCGGTGAAACAAACGCAGTAAGGTGTCTGGTAACAAACCAAACTATGTTTTATGTTGCGAGGCCCACTAAAAAATTGAGTTTGAAAAGCAGTTTTTACATGTTTTTTTAACTGAGTTTCGTAAAAATTCCTAAAACCCTATTTGTTTTGATTTTCAAAAGCGCTTTTGAAAAAAAATGAAAATTTTATTTTTTTCTTTGCTTCAAATTAATATTTTTTTATGTTTTCAGATCATTTTGATGCGCTGATATTAAAAATAATTTTTTAAAAATAAAAAAAATTATTTTAATGTAAAAAACACTTTGAAAATCAACCGCAACCACACTCTCAAACACAACTATCATATTTTATACATGTTTTTTGTTACACATAAACTTCAATCATAATTTTTACCAAACACGTATCTAAATCCAACTAATCAGAGCTAACTACACTTTTTTAAAACTTATTTTTTTCAAATCACAATCATAAAAATTATCTAAAACACAAACACACTCTTAATTAAGTTTGAAGTAAACACTTTAAAAACAATATTTTCACACGTTTAAGCTACCTTCCTATTTGTTTCCATTCTAAATATTTTCAAGAGTACATGTACCATGTTGCTGTTTAAACAGAAAAAGAAGAAGAGGGGGGACAGATATGCAGTTCCTTAGAAAAATAAAAATACGGCATTCATCTGTACTTGGGTTTGAAATAAGACATCTTGGCTATTTGGTTGCTCAATGATCCACTTCTTACTAACTTCTGCAACTTACTAGCCTCTGTCAAAAAGGGTTGCTCTGCTCTACTTTTTTCCTGCAGAAAGAAGAAAGGAAGGTGATTGAGTCCAGACAATATGAATCCTTTCCTCCAGAAAATCTTGCTCATTTCTTGGCCTTTTCACACCCATTGAAAGGAGCTCCAATCACACAAACCAGCAATCCTTCCAAACTTTTTTACATGATCAGCACACGCAACTGATATCCACACAGCCCCAGAGCCTGTAGCTCCCGCCAACAAAACCCCAGCATCCTCTTCATGAATAAACCAAAACACATCCCTGCCACCCCCTGCTCATCCACTAATAACTCCTTAAACTACCCAGATACATGACTTCCATTTTTAGACCCAAAATCAAAGATCAATATCAAACCCCAGTCCCTGCTATGAAAACAGGATAAAATCACCTGATCTCAAAAACCCAGATAGATAGATGCTTGTTTATATTTCCATTACACAAGAGCTAATTGGTTACTACTTTTGGTTTGGGTAAATTAGTTTGGATGGACAGATATTTATTACCGTGATCCAGTTTGGAAGATTAGTGGAATAACATAAAATGAAGAGAAGACATAGAGAAGCAGATGAGAAGCAGGAATTTCAGTAGAATGCTATAATCAGTTGTCCCTATCAGATACATTTCAGTAGAATGCTATAATCAGTTGTCCATATCAGATACATTTTAATTAATTATGTAAGTCATAGTTAGGTCACTGGGATTTTTGTCATTCAGAAAATGGAATGCTCATTTTAACATCTACCATTCATTGGGTTGTTTTGGTTATGACACGATTGCTTTTGGTCTGTGTTTGACAGCTTGGGCTTAGAAGATACTGAAGAGCTGCTTCAGACTGGGTTCCGATTTACTTTGTGCATTTGAAGATTTTCCCTTGATATTTTTGGAATCAAATCGAAGGGCATTCTGTATAGATATCAACGGTCCTAATGATGCCAAGTGTCAGAAGATTAGCAATTAATATTGTTAGCATTCTGTTAGTAGTGTTTGTTAGTAAAAGAGAATCTGTTAATATTATATTGAGTGTAAAAGAAAGCATATTCTCCATGTAGCATCTTCCAATACTGCATATATAAAGTGAGAAATAGTAATGTAAACAGTTAAGCAAAAGCAAATAATAAAACAGTGCTATAATTTCGTCTTCTGCTTCTCTGTGCATAACAGATTCATTCATTCTCTGTTCTTCACTCTCTGCTTCTTTTCTTCATTTCCATTTCATTTTTATATAAATGTTACTGTCTTTCATGGTATCAGAGCTTCCCACTCCTCCGCAAATAACACATCAACCTTGGAAAGATCCGTAGTTGCACTCATCACAAACTCACACAAGTGTGCAAGGATGTATATAGGAATCGCAGATTACACATTTTCCATCACACTTCTCACAAAGGCGTCCAATAGCAATTCCTGGTTGCTTCCAGCACATAATCAAATCAGGATGATGCTTGGCCATGATCTCTTCAAGATCTTAGTGTTCCTGCGTGCACCTGCTGGAATCGATTTGAGACTCTGTTCCTTCTCTTTCAGCAAAGAGAGAGGGAAACCTGGAGAAACTTCTGCACTCTATGATTTTTTATTTTTTTTTACTCTTGTTTCTGATTCTGGCTTCTTTCTCATCTTATTCATGAAATTCTTCTATGTTTGCTGCTGTGTCTATTATCTGTTTGATATATTGTCAAACTGAAACTTCTTCTTCAAATCTTCAACTTTCTGCAAGATTCTTCCTTCTCAATCTTTGATTCTCTTCTTTTCTATCTCTTGCACTCTAAAAATACGACTACTTCTCACCTTCAGATTGTTCAACTCTAATAAGAGAATATACACATAAACGTTTTCTTCTTCCTTTGCACTGCAGAATTTCTCTCTGCTTCTCTTCATCTCTATTCTAATATACACATAAACGTTTTCTTCTTCCTATGCACTGCAGAATTTCTCTCTACTTCTCTTCATCTCTATTCTCTGCTTTTCTTCATCTCTATTGCAGTATCTCCCTCTAATTCTATTCACTTCTCTGTTCCTCTCTATGACGTTTCTTGCTAGCTTTTCAACATATCTCTGCTATCTCCCTTGCTTCCAATCCAGTGTTCCACATCTCTAGATTGATTATCATTTTGTTAGGGAACGGGTTATCACGGATGATTTCCTGGTCCAGCATGTCTCCTCTACTGATATATCCTCACCAAAGGTCTTTTCATTTCTTTGTTTCAGCATCATTGCTCCAATCTCATGCTTGGCTCCTCCCAGCATGTGCTTGAGGGGGCATGTAAAGATATCAACGGTCCTAATGATGCCAAGTGTCAGAAGATTAGCAATTAATATTGTTAGCATTCTGTTAGTAGTGTTTGTTAGTAAAAGAGAATCTGTTAGCATTATATTGAGTGTAAAAGAAAGCATATTCTCCGTGTAGTATCTTCCAATACTGCATATATAAAGTGAGAAATAGTAATGTAAACAGTCAAGCAAAAGCAAATAATAAAACAGTGCTATAATTTCATCTTCTGCTTCTCTGTGCATAACAGATTCATTCATTCTCTGTTCTTCACTCTCTGCTTCTTTTCTTCATTTCCATTTCATTTCTATATAAATGTTACTGTCTTTCACATTCTAGTATAATCAAATGGAGGAATTCATTCAGTGTTGTATTAAGCACCGTTTGTTTCATATACCTCCTTACTGTAATTGGATTGAAATCATTTGTAATCTATTGTGGACTTGGATTTTATTTCCTACTTACCATTTATTCTCACATCCTCTCTCTCTCTCTCTGTTTTTTCTTTTTTCTTTTTTCTTTTTTAAAGATGATCCACATTAATTTAGTGGACTAAATCATAATAAAGTTATTCAAACCTAACGTGAAAAATTTTCACCAATAGATATGATCTCTACAAGTAAAAGACAAGCCCCCCAGTACCTGTGCGTTCTAAATGCCATAACAGCCCCTTTCAAGTTCAAGGATTCTCCAGACCAAACTTGTTATTAAATGAAGACCATGAATTCAAGATAGATTGCAGTACCTGAACATAGATTCTAGACATAATAACAATTTGAAATGGTGCGACTGAACCACTACATTGCATGGTAGAGGATATTAACTACGACTTGTGTATTTAGCATCGTACCTTATGCCATAAGAATTTCGAAGTTAAATGTGCTTGGACTAGGATGAGTTCTTTCCTTAAAAGTATTGTGCACCCCAATTCACATAGAAGTGTGTGATCGACCTCATAAGAATCATTGATTCTTGCATCCCAACTCACATGCAAATGTACAACCTCTGGTGGCCCTCGAGTTGATGGGCTCTTCCCTGTGATTTGGTTTTTGAGAGTGGCTAATTGTTCACCTATGAGTGGTGTTCAAGAATATATCTGCGATATAAACATGGTTTCCAGTTCAAGAGCCATCATCAAAATTACAAGATTCTTATTGCCAAATTCTTCTCAACCAAATAAAAGTTTGATTAAATTGAATTGAATAGAACCAAATATTCAATATATCTCAAAATTAAGCAGTTTTTTTTGGTAATTAAGGTAAGAACTTCAAAAAATATAATAAAAAAATGAATTAATATGGCTTGACCTGGTTAAAACATCTTGGTAGACTCGAGTAAAACTTATTTAAATATTGTTGGTTTTTTTTTGAAAAATCAATTTCAGTCAAAATAATGTACTGTTTATAAAACTAAATTTAATATATCTCAAAATTAAGCAGATGTTTTTGGTAATTAAGGTAAGAACTTCAAAAAATATAATAAAAAAAAGAATTAATATGATTTGACCTGGTTAAAATATCTTGATAGACTCATGTAAAATTTATTTAAATATTGTTGGTTCTTTTTTTGAAAAAATCAATATCGATCAAAAAGATGTCATTTTAATTTTTTTTTATAAAAATAATTAGATTAACTTAGATTAACCCTTTCATATTAGACATAATTCTTGATCCGGGATGTTGAACCTCAAGTAAGGTTTAAAAACTTTGTCGTTGATGATGGTATATAACTTGCAAGATGGTATAGAACTTGAGTTGGTTGTTCATGGAATTTAATTGCTTGTTGTTTCAGGTTTAGAAAATACAGAATCTGACACCCAATATTATATGCATGCTTTGGTGTTATTGAGTTTAAATAACTTGTAAGCCTTGTATACACGGTGGATTTGATTCAATGTTGTTTTAAAACCATATGTTTTATATACCCTTTTTCTGTAAATGGATTGAAATCATTTGTAATGTATTCTTGAATTGGATTTTATTTCCTCCTTGCATTTATTCTATCAAATGCAGCTGTGACTTTCTTTCTTGCATTCTCTCTGTTTTTTTTTTTTTTTAATAAAAAACACCACTTTGTGTCACATAACCAGAAACAACGAAATCAAATTATTTTCTCATTACTTCAGGTTTACTGCCAGCTAAAATTACGAGTTGTGCTGATCTCCCTTTACCACAGGCCTACAAAAACTAATAAAAAAATGTTGAGACACTAACATACAAGCTTCACTAGTAAAAAAAACTACCAAGTTGCAAGAACTCCACCTGCAACGAGAAACCCTAAGTATATAAACGAACTTCCATTCACAATCAGCCGCCTCCTTCCCTTCACCCTCTCTTTCTCTCTGCTCATCCCATCATAATTGCTTATCTCTCTCTCTCTTTCCAATCAGAACTAAACAGACGATGGCTGAGGCACTTGTATCTCCGATCTTGGAGCAGTTAACCACGATCTTTGTTCAACAGGTATTTTTCTACCATCTGCAATAACCTGATTTACCTGGTAGAGATAAGAAATATAGAGTTCAAGCCTTTTTTCTTCCTCTCATAAAAAGAATACTTTTAACTTGAATAAATAAAAATAATATTTTAAATCCTCAAGTATATATTTGGATTTTATTAAAGAATCTTCTGTTACTTGTTTTATTATTTTTCATAATTCTAAAAATAACCTAAAGAAAATATATCATTCCAAATATAGGAAAACCGAAAAAGGCAAAACAAGAGTTGCCAATTCTCTTTAAATTTAACTATTAAGGGTAAAATAATCAATAAAAAGTTCAAAGGATTAGCGAGTGAGTATTTGGTGTGAATTAAAACTATATACTTAACACACAATCTTATTATCATGCCTTTATTTCTAAATTGACTTCACGAATTATACATGCAGATCCTTTTATTCACCTGCCTTTATACATCTATAGTTTAATATAAAATGAAAACCTTACAAAATCAAAGGAGAAATCCTTCTCTCGTGAGAACATTGAACTCTTTCCATACCTATATATATATAGACACACACACACACACACACACACACACACACACTGATATCATCATAATGTTTTACCATTTAAGATTCATTTTATACCTTCTTGTACAGACTGATATCATCATAATGATGATAAAAATATATATATATATATATATATATTATTATTTCTAATAAATATTTTATATATAAATTATTAATATAGTAAATCCATTTCACAATAAAATATATTAATACAAAATAGAAATGTTTCCTATGCTTGAACTTGTCTTTTCTACACTAATAGGTACAGGAAGAGGTGAACCTAGTAGGGGGTGTGAAATTGTCATAGAAATGTTTCCTATGCTTAACGTTTCTTTTCCTGTGTACACTAATAGGTACAAGAACAGGTGAACCTAGTAGTGGGTGTGAAGAAACAATGTGACAAGCTGAAAAGCAATCTCCTTGATATCCAATCTGTCCTTGAAGATGCAGATAGAAAACAAGTGAAGGATAAGGCTGTAAGAGATTGGGTAGACAAGCTCAAAGATGCATGTTATGATATGGATGACGTGCTAGATGAATGGAGCACTGCAATTCTTAGATGGAAAATGGAGGAAGCTGAAGAAAATACTCACAGCCGACAGAAGATACGGTGTTCCTTCCTGGGATCTCCTTGCTTTTGTTTCAATCAAGTGGTTCGACGTCGCGACATTGCCCTGAAGATCAAAGAAGTTAGTGAAAAAGTGGATGGCATTGCCAAAGAGAGAGCTAAGTATGGCTTCGATCTGTACAAAGCCACTGATGAACTCCAGCGACTAACAACTACCTCCTTTGTTGATGAATCAAGCGTGATTGGTCGAGATGGTGAAAAGAGAAATGTTGTAAGCAAGTTGCTGGCTGAAAGTAGTCAAGAAGCACGGGACGTGGATGTCATCTCTCTAGTAGGGCTGGGAGGAATTGGAAAAACAACTCTCGCCCAACTAGCTTTTAATGATGCTGAGGTTACGGCTCATTTTGAGAAAAAGATATGGGTGTGTGTTTCAGATCCATTTGATGAGGTTAAGATAGCCAAAGCTATCCTTGAGGAGCTTGAAGGGAGGGCATCCGATTTGGTAGGATTGCAATCCCTATTGCGAAGGGTTTCTGAATCCATTGAGGGAAAGAGGTTCCTTCTTGTCCTTGATGATGTATGGACAGAAAATCATGGACAATGGGAACAACTGAAACCATCTCTCACAGGCTGTGCACGAGGAAGCAGAATTCTAGTGACCACTCGTAAGGACGCTGTGGCAACGATGATGGGAACTGACCACCGGATCAACATTGAGAAATTGTCCGATGAGATATGCAGGTCAATATTCAATAACGTGGCATTCCATAAAAGAAGCGAAGATGAGCGCGAAAGATTGACAGATATCGGCGATAAAATTGCAAACAAGTGCAAGGGCTTGCCTCTAGCTGCCAAGGTATTAGGAGGTCTAATGCAGTCTAAAATAACAAGAGAAGAGTGGGAACGTGTTTTATCCAGCGAACTGTGGAGGCTAGATGAGGTTGATAGAGATCAGGTTGAAAGACGAATATTTATACCTTTGCTTTTGAGTTACTACGATTTACCTTCTGTGGTAAGACGATGTTTCTTGTATTGTGCCATGTTTCCAAAAGACTACGAAATGGACAAAAATGAATTGGTGAAGATGTGGATGGCTCAAGACTTCAGGTGGAGATATGGAGCTTGTAGGAGAGCAGTACTTTCAAGTCTTAGCAGCGCGCTCTTTCTTCCAAGATTTTAAGACGTGTGGTCGAGAAGATATTAGATTCAAGATGCATGATATAGTGCATGATTTTGCCCAATATATGACGAAAAATGAATGTCTAACAGTGGATGTCACTACACTTGGAGAAGCAACAGTGGAGACTTCAATTGAAAGGGTTCGTCATTTAAGCATAATGCTGTCAGATGAGACCTCTTTTCCCGTGTCCCTTCACAAAGCAAAAGGTCTCCGAAGCCTCTTGATCAACACTGGAAACCCTTGGCTTGGAGTTGCACTACTTGATGTATTCAAGCAGTTGACATGCATCAGGTCATTGAATTTGTCAATGTCTCCAATCAAAGACATACCAAACGAGGTAGGGAAATTGATACATTTGAGACACCTCAATTTGGCATTTTGTGGAGAGTTGAGGTTCCTGCCAGAAACCACGTGTGATTTATGCAATCTGCAATCCCTAGACGTTACTGGGTGTGATTCTCTCAAAGAATTGCCTAAGGCGATCGGAAAACTTGTCAAATTGAGGCATCTCCGGATTGATGATTCAGGTGCGGACTTCATACCAAAGGGAATAGAGAGAATAACATGTCTTCGAACATTAGATGTGTTTACTGTGTGTGGTGGTGGTGAGAATGAAAGTAAAGCAGCTAATCTAAGAGAATTAAAAAACTTAAATCACATCGGAGGGAGTCTTAGTATAAGGAATCTAGGAGGAGGTAAAGAAGATGCGAGTGACGCTGCAGAAGCACAGCTCAAGAACAAGAAGCGCCTGCTTCGTTTGGTATTGTATTTCGCCGAAGAGAACACAGAGTTGCGAGCGAATGAAGACTCTTTAATTGAAGCTTTACAGCCTCCGTCAGACTTGGAAGATCTAACCATAGCTAGTTACGGAGGGTTAGATTTGCCAAATTGGATGATGACATTAACCAGATTACAGGTGCTTAGACTTGATTATTGCGAAAACATGGAGGTCTTGCCTCCGTTGGGAAGATTGCCCAACCTTGAAGGCCTGGGATTGACGTCGTTGAAGGTGAGAAGGCTGGATGCTGGATTTTTAGGTATAGAAAAAGATGAGAATGCCAGTATTAATGAAGGAGAAATTGCAAGGGTCACTGCTTTCCCCAAATTAAAAAAACTTTGGATTTGGAATCTGGAAGAAGTAGAAGAGTGGGAAGGAATTGAAAGGAGAGTGGGAGAAGAAGATGCCAACACAACTTCAATAATATCCATTATGCCACAACTTCGAGATTTGAGGATTGAAAATTGCCCATTGTTGAGAGCACTACCAGACTATGTTTTGGCAGCACCAGCTCTACAGGAATTGGGCATAAGTAGATGCCCCAATCTAAGGAAACGTTACGGGAAGGAGGAGATGGGTGAAGATTGGCAAAAGATTTCTCACATCCCAAAGATTTCTATTTAAAGAATAGTTAAGACACCACTACGTATGGAAGTGGCAGGAAGAGGTATGTTTCATATACCTCTTTACTGTATATTGTTGACTTTGGATTGTATTTCCTACTTACCATTTATTCTATCAAATGCAGCTCTGATATATATACCCCTCTCTCTCTCTCTCTCTCTCTCTCTCTCTCTCTCTCTCTCTCTCTCTCTACTGTAATTGGATTGTATTTCCTTCTTACCTTTTATTCTATCAAATGCAGCTCTGATATATATACCCCTCTCTCTCTCTCTCTCTCTCTCTCTCTACTGTAATTGGATTTTATTTCCTACTTACCATTTACTCTATCAAATGTAGCTATGATATTATCTCGCTCACGTGAAGCTTATTCCTTCCATAAATTCTCCAAATGCCACTCTAAAAAAATTGCCTTTGAAATTTCAACTACTGTAACTCATATCTATAATTAATCTAAGATGATATTCTCTTTTAGATTTTCTCAAAATGATATGTAATTCATATGTTTCAACTACTGTAACTCATATCTATAATTATTTCTCACATCCTCGCTTTTCTTTTTTATGCCTTTATCTGCCTTCAAATAAGCCAATGATCTTGATCAAGCAACTGTTTCAGTGGATTAAATCCAAGAAATTCTTAAACCTCAGTTTCAGTGGATTAAATCCAAATAAATGAGAGAAGCTAAACCATTTATCTATAAGTGATGACACCATCGATTTTGGAGATTAAATCCAAATAAAGTTATCCAAACCTAACACAAAAAATCTTCAACAATAATTAAATTACAAATCAACAACAAAATTTAGCAGCGAGGCCTAATTAAGATTTCACCCATCTTTATTTTTTTATAAAAATGTGGATGATTTATTGTGAGTTAAATATTTTTATTTTTTATAAAAATTTATATATGCAGTTCTTTAAATATATTTTTCTAGTTCAAAAAATATAATAAATTAAAAAAGTTATATATACACAAAAAATCTTCAACAATAAATATGATGTCTGCTAGTGAAAGGTAAGCACCCTGGTGTCTGTGCTTTATAAATGCCATCACAGCCCCATTCAAAGAACTTCCAGACAGAGCATTCTTCAGACCAATAGCATTAATAACGGAAGACAATATAGATCCAAACTATGATATCAGAATCAATATAGATACCACCATATTTGCTTAACCCGAACATACAAAGGACAAATTGCAGAAACAATGATTCTAAACATAATAGAACCAACACATGGAATATAAAACAAAAATTCATCTCAACTCGAATGAAGAGATATTCTAGGGGAGTTTTTTCGGTCCATTTTGAAGGGTTTGTTGGGTCCATTTTATTTTGATTCATTAGCTGCCTTTCAAGTTTTTGTGGTATTAATCCGTAAAAACTTGTAAAAATATTTAAATATCATAATGAGTTTATCAAAAAAAATTTATATAAAAAGAGAAGTTGAAACCCCGGATTAGTGACCTCCTAGGAATCATTATACACCCCAACCCACATGAAAGTGTGAGATCAACCTCTTGGGAATCATTGTGCACCCCAACTTACATGCAAGTGTGTAATTGTTGGTGGACCACAAGTTGGCAGGCTCTTCCTTGTGGTTTTGTTTTTTAGAGTGGTAACTGCTCACCCATAGGTGGTGTCAAGAAAAAAAGAGATATTAATTAACACATGGTTAATTTCCAATTCAAGGGCCATAATCAAAATCACAAGATTCTGATTGCCAAATTCTTCTCGACCAAATAAAAGTTCGATTAAATTGAATTGAATAGCACCAAATACTCAATGGATCAGCTAAAATAAAAGATACTCTTTATAAAACCAAATTTAATATAGCTCAAAATTAAGTAGATTTTTTCTGTAATTAAGGTAAGAACTTCAAAAAAAATAAAAAAAGAATTAATACCTGACGTGGTTAAAATATCCCGGTAAACTCAAGTAAAATTTGATTACATATTGTTGATTTTCTTCTGGAAAAAACAATTTCAGTCGAAACAATATTATTTTAATTTTTTTTTAAAAAAATAGATCAATTTGAATTAATCTTTCCATTCCAAACATGGTTCTTCACCCCAGTTGATTCTAAGTAAAGTTTTAAAAATTATTTCAGTTTATTATTTATATGCGACAATTAGATTTATATTAAGTATGTTGACAAGTTTTATGCTTATTAAAATTTATACATTTATCATGATATAACATGTAACGTTAATTTTTTGATATCTCTAAAAAATTTCATCATTGATTTTATAATATATAAGTTATTTTTCAGTTTATTTTCTTCATTCTCTTCATATAAATTGTTTTTAGCCTATTCCATCAGTTTTATTCAATTTATAATCTCATTTGATGGTAAAAACTCATCCAATGGCAAACAACTTATTATGAGATGTGCACTTATTATTGGATGGTTTATTAAAATCTGTTATATATAATCTTAACTCAATTAATTACCCCCTCCTCTCTCTTTGCTTTTGGTTACTGATAGGATTCTATGAAATACTTTACCACATAGTTTTTCTTTTATTTTAGCATTATGATCTACCACTCTAGAGTCATTCTTGTTTCTATTCCTCGATTTATGCTCTTATAATCTTAATTGAAAGGGGTCTTTTGTTTTGCGTATTCTAACTATTTTATAGAAGAAGTGTTCTTCTTTATATTTCTTTTGTATGAGATATTTTACAATCAAATATATAATTTGAGACTTCTTTTACATAAAACAAGACTTATATAATTTGAGACTTCTTTTCAAGCTGTTCTGTTGATACACTTGCATGCAATGAGTGAAAAGTGAGCGTATACTCTAATTTTGGCCAGGTGCAATTGTATACAATGCTTATATTGATGGGTTAATGAAGGCTGGAAACCCTCAAAGAGCAATTGAGATCTTTCAGCGATTGACAAATGATGGCTGCCAGCCCTCTACTGACACCTATACACTGTTGATCAACCTTCATGGGAAGGTAAGCTCAGTGATATTTGGTTCTGAATTATTCTGCAAATCTGATCTTCTTGAAATGCCACTGGCC
>Ga0325414_1001722_pt1 | contig 21516 bp, 19 predicted proteins | sample PopdelMetagenome_8_FD_206183 | JGI IMG/M metagenome (GOLD analysis project Ga0325414, IMG submission 206183) | Populus deltoides microbial communities from Bellville, Georgia, United States - Leaf-PdKOR-R3 | ecosystem: Host-associated > Plants > Phyllosphere > Phylloplane/Leaf | place: USA... | reverse complement strand
CCGCCGCCCCTTTGCGGCGGCGGTGCCTGAACCGCCGGGGATCCTCCTCTTCGAAGCGCTTATAGCAATTGCGCGTGCATGGACTAACGGGTGCGATCATACCAGCACTAATGCACCGGATCCCATTAGAACTCCGAAGTTAAATGTGCTTGGGCGAGAGTAGTACTAGGATGGGTGACCTCCTGGGAAGTCCTCGTGTGGCACCCTTCCTTTTTGCCCGCTTCTCCATCCGGCCAGCCCCTGTCTTCCTTTCTTCTTTTTTTCTCCCCCGCCTCGCTTTCCTGCCCTGCTATCGATAGGGCGGGGCTAGAGGCCGAAGGCGACTAGTCTTGTTCAGAATGTCGTTTCGCTTCAAGAAATGAAAGGTCGACACCTAATTCCACCAAGAATTTGGATTTGAACAGTAAAAGTCTACTTTTAAAAAAAAAAGAAGAAGAAAGAAACCAAAAGAAATAACAATCAAGGCGAATAAAAATCCGGGCGTGATCCCACGGTCGGATCGCGGGCTACTGTCCCTTTGAGCTGCCGCCCCTTTTCGGCGGCGGTGCCTGAACCGCCGGGGATCCTCCTCTTCGAAGAGCTTATAGCAATTGCGCGTGCATGGACTCACGGGTGCGATCATACCAGCATTAATGCACCGGGTCCCATCAGAACTCCGAAGTTAAACGTGCTTGGGCGAGAGTAGTACTAGGATGGGTGACCTCTTGGGAAGTCCTCGTGTTGCGCCCCTCCTTTTTGCCCGCTTCTCCATCCGGCCAGCCCCTCTTTCTTCCTTTCTTCTTTTTCTCTCCCCCGCCTCGCTTTCCTCCCCCGCTATCGATAGGGCGGGGCTAGAGGCCGAAGGCTACTAGTCTTGAAAGTATAAAACATGGGTGGGAAACCAAAGTGGATGCAGGATTTAGACATTAAGATCTGACAATGGATAGGAGTATACCAATGGAAGATTTCAACAATTCTGTGATGAATCCGGAATTGAACATCAGCTTACTGCACCATACACACCACAACAGAATGGTGTGAGTGAAAGAAAAAACATGAGCATCATGGAAATGACTAGATGCATGTTGCACGAAAAAGAGTTGCCAAAGAAATTATGGGTTGAAGCCTTAAACACATCAGTGTATTTGCTGAACATATTGCCAACTAGAGTATTGCAGAAAAGACCCTCGTTTGAAGCTTGGTTTGGATACAAACCAGACCTGCAACATTTAAAGATCTTTGGTTGTATTTGTTTCACTTATGTACCACAGGTGAAAAGAGATAAGCCGGATAAGAAGTCAGAACCATGAGTGTTTATTGGTTATAGCAGTCCATCAAAAGCTTACAGAATCTTCCAACCTTAATATGGAAGAATTCTGGTAAACAGAGATGTCGATTTTATGGAAGATAAACAATGAAAGTGGGAGCAACCAGAGAGTCTTCAATCTTGAAGATTATTAAATGATAACATTGACAATGAACCAGTCAGAGGTACAAGATCTTTAGCTGAAATTTATGAAAGTAGCAATATTGTTATTTGTGAACCTGCAGAATTTAAAGAGGCAATGAAGAACAATGAATGGATTGAAGCAATAAAGGAGGAACTTATAATGATTGAAAAGAATGATACCTGGGTGCTGATGGACAAGTGTTCACACAAGAAGGCTATAGGAGTCAAATGGTTTTATAGAACCAAACAAAATGCAGATGGTTCTATAAACAAATATAAAGCCAGATTAGTTGTGAAGGTCTATGCTCAAGTGTTTGGAGTGGACTTCTTAGAAACATTTACATCGGTAGCACGCCTGGATACAATCAAATTACTACTTGCATTGTATGCACAAAAGAATTGGAAAGTTTATCAATTAGATGTAAAGTTTGCGTTTCTGAATGGATATCTGCAGGAGGAGATATACATAGAACAAACAAGAGGCTTTGAAGTCAAGGGACAAGAGGAGAAGGTCTACCTGCTAAAGAAGGCTATGTATGGCCTTAAACGAGCCCCTAGAGCATGGTATAACAGAATTGATGAGCATCTACATAAACTTGGCTTCGTTAAAAGTCTAAGTGAGGTCATGTTGTATGTAAAAGGAACTTATGCAAACTTAATTATTGTATCTGTTTATGTTGATGACTTACTTGTAACAAGAAGTGATAAGACATTAATTGAAGAGTTCAAGGCTGAAATGCTTAACGTATTTGAGATGACAGATCTCGGTTTGATGTCTTACTTCCTTGGAATGGAGGTGAAACAAAGTGGAATGGAGGTGAAACATAGCAATGATGGAATCTTTATATGTCAAACGAAGTATGCTAAAGAGATATTGAAGAAGTTTCACATGGAAAGCTGCAAGAGCACAAGCACACCTATGAATTTGAAGGAAAAGTTCAACAAGAATGACGGAACAAACAAAGTAAATGAAGGTTTGTATAGAAGTTTGATTATGTGTTTAATGTATCTTACAGCTACAGGATCTAACATTGCATTTGCTATGAGTTTGCTGTCGCGATTTATACATTGTGCAAGTGAATTGCATCTTCAAGCTGCAAAAAGGATAGTAAGATATATCAAAGGTACAATAAGCTATGGTATAAAATTCTCTCATCTTCAGAATTTTATGCTTCATGGCTACTCTGATAGTGACTTGGCAGGATCTGTGGACAACATGAAGAGCACCTCAGGCTATTATTTTAGTTTTGGATCAGGCATGTTCTCTTGGTATTTTTATTTTTTTTTTTATCAAATGTAAGTAATGTATAGATCAAAAAAGAGCAAGACAAGCTTGCAGTACAAGCTGGAAACCAGCGGAACACTACATGCACCAGCAGAGGGAACAAGCTCCCTAAAACAAAGCAAAGAAAACATAAAAGGCAAGTGCAGGGGAACAAACTCCCCAGAACAAGCCAGGCTTAGAAAGGGAAAGAATCCCATATACAATAGCATGAACAACCCTCATGCAGGGTAAGCAAGCACAACCAACAGCCAACCAAGCAACATCAAGGCAGCATATATATTATCTACTATCCGATAGCATTAAGCAAACCATAGCCCCGCAACCGGGCACTCCTCCAGGATCAAATAAGCGCCCTCCCAGGTCCAGCTAGCTTCAAGAAGCACGGCATACCGAGCTGCTTATAGCAGCATACCAACCTGCATATAGCAGCAACCAAAAGGCCAATCACCAGTAGACCATCCCTGCAGAAGAACCAAGAAGAAACAAGAGGCAGAAATTGTGGTCAAGGGGAGAGAGCCTCACCCAAGCACACCCCAAACAATGCCTTGCAATAGGCAAAGAGATCCTTTGCAACAGACCAGTAGCATCCAGTGAAATCAGGCAACCCTGAGGAAGGAATACTACTGAAAGCCAACCTATACAACAACTGGGGAGTCAGCACACATCACAGCTCCAACAGACATAAACCTGCATATAGCAGCAACAACTCCCACTAGAGGATTCAAGGTCATGTCCAGCAGCCAACCATAAGAGCCAAGAGAACCCCAGCAACAAACAACTGACCACACAAAGCGCATAACCAAACAGAACCTGCAGCTTCAAGAAGCACAACGTGTAACCTCTAGAGCAATGCTGTATTTAGCAGCAACACCCAAGAAGACCTATAGCAGCAGACCACAACCTGCAGTGTTCCTTACAGAAAGCGACAGCACAGAGGGTAGTATCCGTAGAAGCCATGACTAGTCTAGCAAACACATTCACTCAGCAGAGGTGACAAAGATGCCACCATAACATGCTCCACCAAGCTCCTCTATTGCAAATATAGCAACACAGCAGGAGCAAACCAACAGAACACCCTGCATGAGAATTGTTTGCCATTGGGACACTCCAACAGACACTGACATAGAAACGAGAGCAGTTCAGCCATCTTCAAGAAGGAGATCGTAGTGCAATCCAAGCTATATATAGCAGTTACACCCAACACTGCAGTAAGCAGCAGCATACCAAACGGTCCCAGGACATACAGCCTAGTAACCAATATCAGCCCCAAGAGGGCAACATCACAAGCAATCTGCAAAGAACCTGCAGGTCTGGAGAAAAACAAAATAGCAAGCCAGGCTGGAAGTCACGCAGTGCCAGCATCAAGCCACGCGACTCCAGCAAACAAACCACAACCCAAGCAAAAGTTGTTTATGGCAGCAACACATGGTGTTGTATCATAACAGAAAAATCCCATACAAACTGAAGCAAGCAGATTGAACTGCAACATACAAATATCTCAAACAACAAACGCTAACTGTGCAAGACAGAGAGACTGACTCCACAGAAGCAGCAACAAAAACCAAACACCATGAGGTTGGAAGCCTCAGGTGGATGCTAAGGAAGCAAAGCCCTCTGAAAGGCTAGCAAATAGAGACAACAAAAAGAAGGGGGAGGATACATCCTACAACCTCCACAAGCAAGAGAAGAAAAATCCACAAGTTCGTGCCAAAAAACAGAACACCAACAGCTTCTCTAAGACCAAAAGACAAAGAGAGTACCTGAGGAAGGGTCTCCTGTAGCTCTAGCATTGGCATGCCGAACATTAGAACCAAAAAAATCTACAAACCCCATCAGAGAGAAACCAGAGCAGCTCCATGCCTGAGCAGGGTGTGGGTACCCTGTCATCAAATAGTTGAAGGACCGCGACTCTGGTAGAAGTGGATTCCAGATCGCCTACTAGGACACCCACAGAGAGGGTGAGCGATAACCCTAATCGGGGAAAGCTGTAATCGCACACTAGATGGGGAAGCAACCCAATTGACGGAAGCAGAAATCAATTCCATGCTAGAGAGGGATAAGCCGCTGACAGGATCATCCAGAAAGAAAGAGGGATCTACAAAATTGCCTTGAACATCCTCTGCAAGAAAAGAATCCAGAGAGGGGTTGACATGCTCAGCCCTAGATCCAACGGAGGCATCCTCAGCAGAAAACCCATCAGCTTTTTGGGTTTTGGGGGTTGGATACTGGAGATCTGAGGCAGAGAGGGCAAAGGAGGCTTGATACGAAGAGAGCGCATCGCACTCCAAAACCGAGAGCTGATAGATAATAATCCGAAACTTCTCTTGGATTTTGAACCGAGAGAAGAGATACCAAAATAGGAGATTCTCAATGGCCATACAGAAGGCCAAAGGAGAAAGAAACCAAAATTCAGGAGCTGCAGAACTCCGTTCCAAAAGGAAGGAGAGAGAGCATCTCTCTCTAGATTCTCTCTCTAGCTGCAGCTCAACTGAGAGCTCTTTCTTGTTCTCTTGGTATTTGAGGAAGCAAGATATTGCTGCTCAAAACACAGCTGAAGCTGAATATGTAGCAGCTACTGCTGCTATGAATCAAGTAATTTGAATAAGAAAAATACTTGTAGATTTGTATATGAATCAACTGGAGCCAATGAAAATTTATGTTGATAATCAAGCGGCAATTTCTACTGCAAACAATTCTGTTTTCCATGGCAGAACTAAGCATTTTAAAATCAAGATATACTTTTTTAAAGAAGCTCAGGAAAAAGAAAAAAAAAAGTTACTCTGCTATATTGCAGAACTAATGATTAGATTGGAGATGTTCTAATTAAAGCTCTTTCAAAGGAAAGTTTTGAAGATTTAAGAAGTAAGCTTAGTATCTGCTGCTGTTAAAACAAAAAGGAGTATTGAAAGAATGTCTTAGAAAGCTACAGAAGACCAGGAGACTTTGTTGTTGCTTGTTCAGAGGATTTCATCAATGAAGATCTCTACTTGAAGACCAAGATTTTAGGAATAAAACTTTTGATTGCATTTTATTTGTTTGTTATGCAATTTTTGAATTTTGAATAGTTTTTGTTTCCAACTAAAACTCTATCTCTATTTAAGAGTATTCTGTAATCAATAAAGAATTATGAATTATTCTTCTTAAATTCTGCAACTCTTTTGTATTCGTGCTCTGCAACTAGAGCTTTAAAACCAACAATGGAGAATGAAGTGGTTTTTTTCATGAAAATGCAGAACCGTGTAGAACATAATCTGGACAAAAAATAAGTGCTACAGGATTGCAATTATTATCAAATATCCTCTTATTTCTCTCCTCCCATTTTAAGTAAATCAAAATTCTGAGTGTTATGTTTTGATAATGCTACCCGTTGTATTAATCAATGGTAACAAATGAGCAGATAATAGGTATAACATGAACTATATAAAGGTATTTAAGTAATCAAGAGAGGATTTATGACCCTAGATGAATTAGAAAAAATTTTCATCTATTCTCAAATAGTATTGATTATAAATTCTTGTGTAAGGTGGAATGAGATTTGAAAAGAGTTTTAAATCTTATTTAAAGAATTAATTATTATGATGTTAAGAACAAACATGATTTGATAGAGTAGACACACTTCATGCTATAATGTCTAAATCAGAATATTATTATTATTATTCTTTATTAATGAAAGAATAATAATTACACTGAGAAACTAGTTACTAAAAGGTTAAATCAAATCACTTATAACGTTTCTAATATTTGATGGATTATAACATATTGTTAGACATTATATTTGATCTTTAAATATAAATCAATCAATTGTTGAATTGATAATAAATTAATTTATTTAATCCTATTTTATTTAGGATCATGATTTATATTTGGGTCAACTTATTAGTGAACTTATGGGTCACACACATAAGAACTATTAGTTAGAAATTAAAATGAAATGATTAAACAAGTATGACTTTATCATAAATAAGTTTTAGAAATTAAGAACTAAAATGTAATTAATACATAGGATTGCAATTCTAGACCTATAAGCAATCAAGTAAGGACTTGATTGAATAAATTTTTAAAATTAATTTAAAATAATACAGGTGATATTATTTAAGAGGAAATTAATATTTTTTTTATTTATAAAGTTTTTAGGTTTCCTATATATATAATGTTATGCCTTTTATTTTTTGATAGTAGAGTACAATATAGAAATACTAAAACACAAAAGAAAAGAGCTAGTACTCAAAGGTATAATAATTTCTGTCTTCTAAAATGGCTTAGAAGATTTTTCATTGGTAGTTTGTGTGGATTATTGTTAGAGGCTATATATTTGGACAATTTATGATTCGCAACAACTCCGTATTATAGTAATTATTCAAAATTAAAAAGATTTTATTTTCAAGTAGTCTTCTTATAAACTCAAGCAATCTTAAATCTCTCTAATAAGATTTTTGAACTCCTTAAAAAAGTTTAAATTTACAGTTTACGCTATGTGTAAGTGTTTTAAAAAACCCAATAATGAAGATAAAGGTTAACGCTGAAGAGGACTTCTTTAAGTGTACAGTATATGGTATCCATTTTAGTATTTGTGGTCCCTGCTACTGTTAAGTCTATATATTGAGATGCTAACAAACCATCTGTGAAGTCAAGAGGACGTGCATCATTTTGCTTCTTTAGAATGTGGTGAAGACAGAATGCAGGCAAACTTCCCTCAGCTCTTGAGTAATGTCTGGTATTTTTCAACTTTGTTGTCCAGTCCTATTACTTTTTGGGCGATTTCTGGCATGTTGTACTAAAGTAATGATTGTTTTGTCGATGTTCGCATACTCGTACTCATAGTCTCATATGCATGACATGCTTCGTTTGCCGAATACTAGATTGTCGTGGAGAATGGACACAGGTTCCTGATTCCAGTGACCATCTTCCACATGCTGCAACTAATGATTGAACATTGTCCCAGTGTCCACAGGTTGGAAAGGTTAAACAATCACACCCTCTTTCTTTCATAATTACTTAAACCAGGAAAATATGGCTGGGCTTTAAGCACTCATCAAAACTAATACATTAAGAGGTATGTTGCAGACATTAAAGCTGATACAGCCATCAAAAGAGTAGCTATCCAAGAAGAACTCGAAGCTGTTCATTGAAACTGTCAATGTAAGAGGACTCTAGACTTTTGCTGCTCAAGAACTCTCTCAGTTTTGCACGGTTGGTTTTGACATCTCTGCCAAACTCACTTTCTTCCTCCATTACAGCTCTCACAGCCTTGTAGACAGTTTCCTTGGTGAATAACCCATCTTCTTCTCCTTTCTCCACCTCCACTCCCACCTTCAAATGCAGGCTCATCAGTCTTGCTTGGAATATATGGTCACCTACATGTGGTAGCAGAACCAGCTGACATTTATTTATCGATGCCTCAGATAAGGAACCGGATCCACAATGTGTAATGAAGCATCCAACTGATGGATGCTCCAGAATCAACTGCTGCTGAACCCATCCTCCATGGACCATACCTCTTCCACAGATCCTCTCTTGAAAACCTTGGGGCAATGCAAGTTCAATTGACTCATAACCCGCAGGTGGTTTAAGTGCTGCCAAGAATGGCATACCAGTGAGCTCCAAACCTAAGAGCAACTCTTCAAACTGATCCTTCTCCAAAGTGCATTCACTTCCAAAAGCACAGTATATCACAGAATTGGCCTCGAATTCTACGAGCCACTTATACAACTTCTCTTCTAAAGTTGAGGTGTTTGGCTCTGGGATAACTGGTCCTGAAAATAAGACTGGTTTGTCGAACTGGTTTCCAACATAGTCAGCATATGGTCCTTCAATTTCTCGGCATGTCCTGAATCCAATTGCATCACATTGGCTCATTCCCATATATATGCGATCACAGAACATGACATCACTACCAAACTTCATAACTCTCCTTGCAATGTAGACTTCTGCCTCGTGAGCTTTGAGCTTGATCGGCAAGTCTGGAAAGCCTAATGGTGGCTGCATAAGGTCAGCTTTAGTCAACTTGTTACCACTTAGTCGTCTTGCCGGAGATATAATATATCCAATAGTTACCGAGCTAACAACGCGGTAGTAAATGGACTTAATACCTAAGCGACGAGCCAGTCTTGGCATCCAGTAGGTGAAATCAAAGATGACAATATTGGGTTTTAAATTGCGAAGTAATACTTCAATATCACTCTCAGTACGGTCCATGGCAGTCATGATATGTGTGAAAGAAGGGAAAGGTACATCTGAGGTGGTTTCAGCTCCTGGAGGGAGGCCATCCACATGGGGAAAAGTAATTGGAATGAAGGTAATGATGTCTGGATGGAGGTTGAATTGCTGTAACTTGGACTGAGTTCTGGTGGGGAGAAGAAAGGAAATTTTGTGGCCTGCCTGTGCTAGTTTGTTTGCAAGGTGAAGAAATGGTGTAAGGTGACCAAAGGCAAACCAAGGGTACATTGCTATGTGGTATGCAGGTGTTGCAGCCATTTCTTAATTTCAGAGTTTCCTCCTGCTAAATTCCTTGCTAGAATTGGAACTGCTGAGAGCAGAACATTGGTGATGACAATGAGTAAATGGTAAAGAAATCATTTGATGATTATTCCGTAATTCAGAAAATACATTTATTTTGCCACCTTATAATGTAAGCTGAACACTTTGCGAATCACCACAAGAGTACTAAGCCCCTTTATCAAAAATTGAAATCATATTTGTGAATAGCTTTGAACAAACATGCACTGCTTACCAACTTGAGAAGTAGCAGGGATGCAGAGATTTCTTCGTCGGCGGACACTTCAATTTAGCGACCGAACTTGCTTGATTTTGTTCCAAACTAGCCAACAATAAGGACGAAGCCAACTGACTAGCAAAGGCCGTCCTGCAAAAGCTCTCAATATTTGTTCTTTCAGCTAAAAGAGAAGAAGTGGAATTATTATTTTCTATATCAGACAAGCAGAGATATACCCGTTCATTTTTTTATTTTAAAAATATTTTAAAAAAAATAAAATAAAAATTTATTTTTTTATTTATTTTAAATTAATATATTTTTTTTATTTTTAGATGATTATGTAAAAAATAATTTTTAAAAAATAAAAATATATATATTTTTAAATAAAAAATATTTTAAAAAATAATTATAATTACACTGCAAAACACAGAACGCACTTTAAAAAAAAGTAGAGGTAATTGCGGCCCCTGGACTATTCAATTGCCTTGTCTCCCTTGTCTCTTATCCAGTGAAGAGGACAAAGGTGACATTGATTACGTGTGGGGGTATAAACGTTATTTATTTGTGTTTTAAAAGAAATTTTAAAAAAATATATTTTTTATTTTTAAATTAATATTTTTTTTATATTTTCAAATTATTTTTTAATATATTGATATAAAAATAATTTTTTAAAAATAAAACAATATTATTTTAATATATTTTTAAAACATTTTAAAAAACAACTCAAACAATCTAAATTCAATCTCAAACAATCTAAATTCAATCTAGTTACTGCCAACTAGGTTAAGCTAGAGCCAACCCAACTTTTTGTGATTTACCCATGCCACTTGAACCAATCAAGCCTCTAGTAACAAGGCTAATTGCGAATCCAAATAGCTACCTGAATTGGTTTTGAACCAACAGTTCTTATCTTCTTCTAATGGTAGCTGAGAAGTTAAGAGGCTAAGCACTGTCTAAAACTGGCCGAGTCTCACTCCACAAGCACTGATGGCCAAGCCCTAATAAAAAAAAAACACATCGGTTTCTTTCAGCAATGTTTTTCCAAGCCCGAAGATCAGTGTCATTTTGAATGAGTTGGAGACAATATATAGAAAGCAAAATGCTGCAACTCATCATTTTAAGAAAAAAAATCCACTGATAACAGAATCATCTCTCCAAGCAGGGAGGAAATCAGAGGAAAATTGCCCTAATAAACCGCAATCAACATCAAATCCAAAAGAATCCCATCATATTATAGCAATTCCTAAACACATCCATCCATATTGTCTATAAAGACGGTATTTAAGATGCACTCAACACCTGGAAAATCAAATGAACGAGTAGCTAAATTTCAAGCGTTTGAATTTTGCAAGCTCAACAAGGCTAAGAGCTAACAAGCACCACAAGGCACTATCAGAGCTCCTTCAAAGTTTTATTTGATCAAAATGAAACTATCTTGACATTTTTCAGTGAGGCAAATCAATCAAAATAGCACTTGGTCAAAAAATATATAAATATATATACACATATATTAAGGGTTGCGGCTACTGCTTCTGACAGGAAAAGGGAAAGGGAAAGTAGATCATTTGCCCCCTGTTATTCTTCCTGGAACCTTGTAAAAATTGCAATTATAATCCTATATCAGAGAATCAAAAGGAATGAAGGGGAGAAGGCGCAACTTTCAGGATTGCTTGCATCTTTCAGAGCCACCTTCGAAAGTTGGAATCTCAATAATCTGGAAGTTGCATGTGCAGAGTGTGACTTAGCAAATAAACAAATATAATATGATGGACACTTTAGAAATTTTGACCAATATACTCGATCAAATTGCTTAAAAGTCTACTGTTGGATAGAGACCTGGCATGTAAGTACGTCCACTTCCATTAGAATCAGAATATAAATGTGGCTGTAGCTCCCCTGAGTGGGATGATCTCCGGGACTTCGGGTTCTTAGGAGAAGCTGAGTAGGAATCACTGGAACCAACGCCATGCATTGTTGATGTTGGCAGTCCATGGATCTTTGGCAATCCTGTGGAATCAGATCCCAAACTATATCCTCTTTCAACAGTTTCAGCTTCCAATGGCAATTCATCTAATGTCTGAAAAGAAACAATACCAGCCAATTACATGTCAGGTAATTCTCTGCAAATCTACATTTGCAATGCAGAAGCAGCTAAAGAACCTCACGACAACAGAGCAAGTAAATATCATATCTATATCTGGTGACAAACGCCTACCAATGCTTGCTAGCTTTTGAATAGCAAATAAGTTCTCCAAGAGGAGGGGGGGAAATTAAAAAAGGGTTACTAGATGCAGAAGGTAAACAAGATGCTAAGCAAGAAAGATTTGAATCTTAAAGCTCACCCCATTTGACAAAACTCTTACTTGCACAGCAATAAGCCAGATAAATGTTTTGCATATAGATGCAGATACCACCAATTGCCATATACACGTCTAGTTTAAAGAAAATTAACTCCAAGCCTCACACATCACAGAGCTTATGGAAAATTAGACTCTAAGAGAACCATAATAGAATTCAAGGACAGTGTGAATGCAAATGGTTCTACTGATTGGAGAGTCATGAAAACCTACCCTAAATGCTTGTTGGAGAACTCGGAGTGATTCTCGTGTCTGCTTTCTCTTGATCGCTATCTCATCATGTTCCTGCAACATCTCCTCAAAAAGATTCTCCCTGTTTCAGTAAGAAACAGAAATCCAGGATTAACATATATGACTAGCATACAATAGATGAACTATAACTAAAAGGATGAAATCAGAAAAATTGACTAAAATCAATGTAAAAACTTTGTTGTCACCTGTATAGTTTTCTAATGAAGACATTGTGAAGTTCACGCTTTGTATGGTTTACCTGCATATAATGAATGAAAGTGACATCAGAAATTATCAAACCGTCTGAAATATGTCCTACAATCCTTGCCAAGATAACCCAAAATGTCATTTTGATTTGAATTTTATAAGTACAAGACTTGTACATTAGAGAACTTGCCCAAACTTCCATTCCATCATGGTAGTTTTTCTAATGATACAATGATGATGGAGATGATGATGATGATGACGACGAAGAAACCAAGGGAGTTTAGGGACATTTTGAAAATATACTCATAAAGCAGCTGCGGATAATGTCTGGATAAGATAGATGCTACTTGTGTTATGCTGCCATACCCAATAATTATTGTTTCTTTAGTACGGATTTCTTAGAGAGGAGAACAATGGTGCATGCTTACTGATACATCGGAATCTAGTAGATGGTTGGGCAAAAAATTTTGCTAACGTAATTTTTCATTCTTTTTTTTTTAGTCTAAATTATTTACAGCAAAAAATTACAGAGGAACAAGATGACCACAAAGATGGCAGCCAGCAGACTCAAAAAGAGAACAGATATGAATTTATTAATAAAAAAAAATTTAAAAACCAAGGGAAAAAAACCAACAGAAAGGCCCAAAATAAGACAGCAGATCCCATAACAGCCAAGTGTAATAGCAGTTATACAATGGGGCAAGGGTGTTTGAAAGTAAAAGATACATCCAGATTAATGAAGAATTACCAGAAAGTGCATAATTGCTTTTGGTACAGAGTCCTCGATATTTTTCCGAACAATGTCATAGTATGATTTCAACAGCAATTTTGTGACTGCAATTTCAATAGACTCATTCTCTGAATGGCTTTCTGAAGGCCTCAAGACAGTTGGGGGCTTACAAAACACAAAAATATTCTTGTTAGAAAAAAATGCATTGCGCATAGGCTAGTCAGGGCTAGTATTTGAGACAACATACCTCTCTTAAATGAATCATACTTTGATCAAAGGATTCCATGCTCTGAGCAGGTTCATTGTATGACTTGCTTGTTGAATTTTCTTTAGCAGAAACTCGAGAATGGTCACCTCCACCAAAAATTGATGAGATACCCCAACTTGAAACATTTGTACTCCCTGATAAAACAATTTTAATTATCTAAAAATGGATGTGTATATCCCATTGCAATTTCTGTGGAGTAGAAAATTACCTGCAGGTGAGACCTCTGAAACAGGACGCACTCCCTGTAAGTCACAGAAAGACCAGTATCTAATTACACAAGTTCCATAACAGTACGCACTACAATAAAATTAAGGATACAACAATGAACAGAAAAACAATAAATAACATGCCTGATCTGGCATGATCCCATTTACTTGTCTGGCCAAAATGGCCCGTGTCTTCATACTCCTTTCAGAAGCTGGTGCCTTATCAGGCTCTAGGGCATCCTAATTAATAAAAAAGTAAAGAGAATAGGGACTAAAGAAATATGTGGTCTAACAAAATCAGAAATCAAATACAGATATAACAGTACTGAAGAGAATTTGCACAACACACATACTTTTTGCCTGGGCATAGCTAGAGAAACCTTGGAAGACTTGATCTGCTGCTGTGCGATCTCCACAGCCTTACTCCCACCAATAAAGCTTGGGTGGGAGGTATTTATGTAGTCCATCTGCAAAAGAAAGAAAACATTATGTAATCAATCATATAGTACTTACATGGTAAAGAAAACAAAGGACAGAAAGAAGCAAACAGATATGGAACCACTAGGCAAATGAATAACTATGTTTTGGCTATCCTGTAAGAACTTTCAATCACACAAGACAGCAGAAAGGGGCATGATTTGAATCGCAACCGGAGAGTTGCAGGTTCAAGGTCTAAACTTTACAAAGTTTGGCAGGGAAGGCAGGGGGGAAATGCTCAAAGGTAGCGCAGTCCACCACTCCCAAAACCAACAGAAAGTTTGATCAAACAAATACAACAGAAAACAAGTCAATACAATGGATTCGCACGAATTAAAAGAAAGGGGAAATATAGCAATATTAACCAGAAAACTTGAACATTAAGATTTTGAAAAACATCAGCATGTTCATACCTCCATTTCAATAATGTGTCCAATCATTGTCTCCGATGGTTCAAGACCATCTCGTAAAAAGTTTCCAATAACTTCATCCATGCGCTTTCTTAGAACAGGAAACCGCTGGAGTTCATTCACTAGACAGCGATGACTAATCTGAAGAGAGAAATTTTATTTAAAGATCCGACAGAGTAAATTTTAATTCTGAGAGACTTCAATCACAACATCCATACCTTTATTAACTCATCATATATAAACCTGGCACACTGAAGGCTTGGATCTAACAAACGAGCTATTTGCTTCCTGACAAGAACTTCAAATGGCACCTATATAAATGAAAACCAAAATCATCATACAGCTTTGCTTAGAAATAGAAACTTCTTTAAGAAGCAAAAGTAAAAACAAAAAAAGGGAGTCCACAAGCAAAAGAAAAGGAATCATTTTGTTTTCAGAAAGTGAAAACAATAAACCTACCTCTGGTACAAACAGTGGAGTTCTAGGCCCAGTGGCATTCTGAATGATAGTTTGAATGTCAGCATCAGTCAAGTCCTCACAGGGATCAACCTCCTGCACAACAAATCATGTCACATAAGATTCAGTAAATGAGAGACAGATTACAGTCTGTTTGCCAAAAATAATAGTCATATTATTCACAGGATGGTAGCTAAGACAAATTCTATTGAACAAATGGATCTTAGTAATACTAAGCATACCTCAAACATTTTACTTGTCAGTGTCCAGTGTTAATTTTTTTTTTCTTTAAAAAAAAAAAACAAACTTAATTTTGCGAAACACTCAAACAGATAACTGCTGCTAGACCTAGAAACCATTTGTTTTTACGTTTCAAAAGCGTTTTTGAAAAAACTTGAAAAAATTTTATTTTTTTCTTTGTTTCGAATTAATTTTATTTTTTGGAGTATTTAGATCGTTTTAATATACTGATATCAAAAATGAATTTTAAAAAATAAAAAAAATATTATTTTGATGCATTTCCAAGCGAAAAACACTTTGAAAAAAAAACCACTACAACAATACCAAACAGGCATAGCCATTTAACCTCCCCTTGTTTAAAGTAAATGTAGGAAAAGCTTATTTAATTAGCAAGTGCAACTATGATGCAAGGGTCCACAAATATTAGTCACTTAAAAGCATCAAATTAGAGGGATGGTATGACCATACCTTAAATGAATCATTTAATTGGTTTATTTTCTCACCCCTTCCCCTCATTAAATCTGTTTTTGCTACCATGTGGCTTTCAACATGACATGTAGCTCATTGCGATTTTTACTGTTAAGTGTTTTTTTTTTAACTAAGCGAACTTTAAAAGCATCACTACTATGTGGTGCCTTGCTCCTCTGAGAGTTACCAGCTTGCTTGTATTGATTATTTGATGAAAGTTGTAAATTTTAGGGAAAAAACAATATTATTTTGAAACTCCACTAGGAAATTAGATAAAAGACATTGTCAATATGTACAAAAGAGCTGTAAACATGAAAGTAACTAAATTTGTATTAGTTAAATGAATTCATGAAATGTAATGGGTAAAGGAACAAAGCAAATATCATGGAAAATAAGTGTAAAATGTTGCATGACAGGTAGCAGAGCGCATACAGGTATAGCCATGACAACTCTTGTACAAATTTCCCTAATTGAATTCACAAGCACATAAAACCATGTCTAAATCTCCATGGTTTCATGACATCCTAGAAACCACAAATTAATATTTCCATTTACTTGCTGAGAAAAGAATAAAGAAAAGTTAATGTCAGTTTTACAAACCAAAGAGGCATTGGTCTAGAGGTTAAGGATTCAAAAGTAAGGCTCTTGAACTTGGAGTGCACACGTCCAAATCCCCGCACCTCAAAATGAAAGGGCTAGTTTTACTAGATTTAGGGCCTATTTGTTTTTGCGTTTCAAAAGTGTTTTTGAAAAAAATTTCAAATTTTTTATTTTTTTTCTTTGCTTCAAATTAATATTTTTTTGGTGCTTTTTGATCATTTTGATGTGCTGATGTCAAAAATAATTTTAAAAAAAAATATTATTTTGATGCATTTCTAAGTGAAAAGCAACCGCTACCACACTCTCAAACACCTACACTAGGTCTTCAGGCTTTCACTCAATTCAAACTAACCAGAAGTTGCATTTCGCTCTCAAGAAGTAGAAAATATCAAGGATGCACATGAAGACGATAGATAGAAATTTACATCAATCCAATTAAATGAACATTTTTCACAAGGCAGAGCATGTAAATATCAATATACATACCTCCAAACTCTTCACAAATATTGATTGAAAAATATAATGAATTCGTGCTCCTCCAGAGAGCTCGGATCTTGACATTTCTTCATTTCTTCCCTCAACCATAGAAGAAAATGCTGTTTCCAACAAGAAACCATTAAACATTAATGATCAAGCTTGAAATGATAAAATATCTATTGAAGAAATACATTATTCTGAATGCAAGCCCAAGGAATAACAAGAGGTACCTTCAGAATATTTTGAAAGAATGTTCAGAATAAGAGTTCCTTGACCAGCCTATTTATTTACAAAAAGTCGGGTAACGAGTTGATTAAAACAATCATATAAAACAAAATAAGCAAGAAGAGTGGACAGCTAGAACATTCTGAAAACAGAAAGGATAATCACAAAATAAGAATTCAAGAGTAATCAAATTATGAAAAATGAGTATGAACAGCCAAAGAAAAAAGTAGGATAATTATCAAGGAAAAGCATCAGCTCAGACAGGTAATTTAGTCAGAAACCAGATCACAACAGGAGGACAAATGCAGATAAAAAGGCTAACATTGTGCTTGGAACAAGCCCATGGCTGTGACCAGAAATCAAACAATTACTTGAAAACATTCTCAACCAAGTAACAGGGACACTCTGAGAAAAAAAATTGAAAATAAAGCAAATAAATACATACCTTTGATTCTGTGATTTCTCCATAGCTTGCATGTTCTTTTGCAACAGAAACCAATGCAGAGCTTATTCGTGATTTCAGCCCTGGAAGTATTGCTTTTATATGTTGCACTAGAATCTGGGGGAAAAGTAACAAAATAAGGTTCATTCAGAGAAAAAATACTCCTATGAGAGTCGTAGCAATAGATCCAGAGTGCAAGGAATCTACTTTGAAATAATTAATCATATCCTTGAAGGTATTCTGAGAGTGAATGCTTCAAAAATTCTACCTGGTTCAGCTTCTTTGCCAGTTGAGGAACACCACAACGATCAGCTAGACCATTATATACCTATAGAACAGCATGGAAGTAAATAGAGCAATCAATTCCTCTACTTGTTTTTGCACCAAATTAGGGGCAACAATAAAGAGATAGGGCTATCATACCGGGCGACTACGGAAGAACTTCTCCTCTGCAGCAAGTGCATCCTTGATACTCCGATTAAGCATGATATCCTGCATCAGGATAGCCATTCAATAGATCAGCCAACCATTGGCTAGAATGCCATCGTTTATACTTGTACAGAAAGTTATGTCATGTTCAATATATGATGGTTCTAATATGCACAACCAGGCAAATTTCAAATTAGTAAAAAAAGCATGTCAGATAGGATGATACATCTTCAAAATGCATCCTGTGCCAAAATAATATTGAATCAAACAATTAAGAACAATAAGAGATTTGAAAATCACGAATACTGAAAAAAAGGCTACCATACAGAGAAGTCTTATTCTTTATGATTACCAGTGCTGAATATTACTGTCTACACCCAATCAGAAAAAAACATCTAAATAAAACCACCACCAACACAATTCCTTAAGGGAATAACTGATGCAATGAGCAAAGCAAGGAAAACATTTTAAAAAACAGAAACAACAGCTGCTAAAACAATTTACCAACCAGTTCATGAAGTATCAGCAAGACAGTAATCTAAACACAAGAAAAGGTAAAAAAGGAAATGATGAGTTTGTAAGACCCCGACTAAACATAAAACAGAAGAACGGACCATTAAACAACCAGCATTCTTCCTATGTAGTAACACGATTACCTCTTGACTACGATTCACAACACCAACATAACCAAGTCGAAGGGGAATCACTTTTCCAAGCAAAAGATTACGAGCATCAGTACCTCTGTCCATAATATCCAACTGAGTCAAAGAAAAAATGTGTCAACCCCTCTACGGAGCAAGCAAGTTCTTCTAGATGTTAAATCAAACAAAAACAATATGTTAAGTAGCAACCTCACCTTTGTAATTACTCCAATGGTTCTATAACCTGTCAACAAATATTAGCATGAGTCCAAAGAAATACACATGACAAAGTCGCTTAGACAGCATTCCAAAAGCAAACATACCATCAGGATCTGCATTTCCTGCAATCTGAAGAGCATCTGAGTTCGCTAAATCTGAATTTGCTGCTGTAACAGCTAGAATCAGACAGCTTGGTTTTTTAATGTATGACATGATCATAGTTCTAATTCTTGCTTCGATATCAGAGGGTTGATCACCCACAGGAACCTTTGTTATACCAGGTAGATCTACAAGTGTGATATCAAGAACATTAGGTGAAAAAATCTTCAAACGAATTTGCTTGTCAGAGACACCTTTGTTGCCTCCTGCTTCCTTAGCAGTCTCGGCCTACAACCAAATCAAAATAATTGAATAATAAGCTGACTGATAACTGAAATCATCATTCAATGAACCAAACCCAGATGCACGGTAAACTATTTCAAGGTTCAGAAAAGCTATTTGAGCCATGCATGTAACAAAGACTCCAAGAAAAATGTTACCATAAGTCCAGCCAAACAAGTTTCATTCTGATAAACAGGTCAAATTTTGCCAAAGGGTGGTTTTGCCCTACTTGTAAGGGAATAATAATTAAAAAAAAAAAAGTCACATGCTCAATCCCTATGTGCACCTCTACGGTGGCTCAGGAAACATAAACAACACAAAATAACTCCAATATCACTTCAAAAGAAAAAAATATATAAATTTAACAAAGTCACCAAACAAAAGAAATCATTTCCAGAAAAACAAGCAATAGTTTTTTCCTACTCGCCCTCCCCACCTTCCAAAAATTCAAAAAAATATCCCAGTAACAATTTCTTCAATCGCTTAACCATTCAACTACCTAACTCAACCAAATACATCATTAGCTACATTAAATAAAATCAGTCACGCAAAATCACACCTCCCAAACACTAAAGAACCAAAACAAATCACAATATAACAGTTAACAAATTCAAATTTCCTCCCCGTCCATACACTCCCAAAGCACCAACTAAAAATTACTCAATTTTTTCCTCTACACTTTTCCTTCAACTATTAACAACTGAATTGCTAAAACAAACTCTAAATTTAACTACACGTTGGACTTCTCCCATTTTTTACACCTCTGTTCAACTATTACTAAACAAAAAACCTGCAAGAGTGCATGCACACATGCAGGAAACCAAACTCAAATTTAGTATTTTAAAACATTTGCAATACCCTAATCAGACACATATAATCATTCATCCAACAAATCCACAACTTAATTTCTCTATATTTTTGTTCAACTATTACAAAAATAGCAATACAACCATAAGCGCTCCATACTATATAAGCCTACTCGTCCAACAAAATCGTCCCTTAGTTTCTCCAATCTCTCTCCAACTATCACTAATTCCAAACACACATGCACACAAAAACATCTCGAAAATCAAACTATTAAACACTACTAATAGTCACAATCAAGCACAAAATTGATATTCAACTCTGAAACAGTTATAATAGCCTAACCGAACAAACAAACTCGTCAAATGAACAAATCAGACGCCTTTATTTCTCTACAATTTCTCTTCGTTAATCACTAATTACAAAAACAACACAAAATAAACCTCGAATAATTAAGTTCATAAAACATGCAAAAATGAACCACAAATTCTCACTAATCCACCAAATCCGCACCTGAATTTCGCTCCGGATCTCGGAAAAATCATAAAACCGTTTCCCAGGCAAATGCAAGAACTCTCCCCACTCCTCTTCACCACTACAATCACCTTTCCTTTTAGTCTGCAATAACTGCAAAACCAGCGGCCGCCGCGTACAGATTTCGTTTCCGCGTGGCAAGAAATCTCTCCCAACAAGTGCTTCCAAAACACTCGATTTTCCACTACTTTGACTCCCTACAACTGCCACCTGCGGCAGCTCAATCGTCGATTGACTACCTAACTGAGCAAATATATCCTGTAACTTGTTCACTATCGGTATCACCGAAGATCCTAGCGGCGCCGCCGATGATGACTGCGGCGGTTGCGATTGTGAAGGTACCGACTGCGATCCTGGTTCCTCCGCCATTGATTCTGGATCCGGAGAGACAGAGACTGAGACTGAAACCTTACAAACCCTAGGGTTTCGGAGATTTGTAGAGAGAGAGAGTGTTATTATTTAGAGAGAGAGAGAGAGATAGAGAGAACGGAGGTGAAGGTGGTGGTGGTGGTTTTGCGTGTGTGATTGGATTTTGGGAGGTGGAGTATGGTGTAGTTTTTGAGTTTTTTTGGTGTGGTCGAGGCTAGAATGAACGGAGGTGTCAAAGGGAGTTAACCTGCGCACCTATAAGAATTACAAGAGAGTTTAAAAATTTTAATAGGGCAGAGGAATTTATTTGTTAGAGTTTGAGTTGGAGAATGTTTGAAAAAAGGCTCTTTTTTTTTTGGGGTTTTGACTTGTGGAGCAAGATGAGTGATTAAAGGGCTACTGATTTTGATTTTGTAATTGAGAAGTTTAATCCTCCACAAAAAGTAAAACCTAGTGCTTAAGTTTTGTTTAGATGCTTAGTTTAAAATTATTTTTGTAAATTAAAAATGAAAATTCTAACTAAAAATAATTAAATTATGAACCATTAAAAAGTAAAATATTATTAGTAGCACTACAATAAAAAAAAAAAATCAACTAGAAATTGACTAGGACTTACCGTTTCAAGATCTGGACTAGTTTGAATTGAAGAGAAACTAGGAAAAAAATTAATCTTTCTAATCTAATTAAAAATTTAAATTAACCTATTTCTTGATCTACCTAAATAAAACTATTTCTCGATCTACCTAAATAAAACTTGGCCAATTGTTTTATTTTACTTCCGACAATGGGCTCTTCTCTCTCCCTCCAAAGCATTCCAAGGCCTAGAATAGTGTCCTTTTCCACAGTACATAGACGAATCGCAAACAACTTTGCATCTTTCTTTGTTTATAGCCATAATATTTTCAAGCCAATTTTAGCA
>Ga0325414_1001721_pt1 | contig 21523 bp, 15 predicted proteins | sample PopdelMetagenome_8_FD_206183 | JGI IMG/M metagenome (GOLD analysis project Ga0325414, IMG submission 206183) | Populus deltoides microbial communities from Bellville, Georgia, United States - Leaf-PdKOR-R3 | ecosystem: Host-associated > Plants > Phyllosphere > Phylloplane/Leaf | place: USA... | reverse complement strand
AATTATTCCCCTGATTTCATTAATTAAACTAATTTTAAGCTTAATTAAGTCCTCAAACTTATCAATTCTTCAATTAAACTCCCAATATCATTAATTAAATTGAATCAAACTTAATTGAAATCTCATACTTGTTAATTCCTTCAATAACTTCCAAAATTAACTTTCAAAGTTATAAATCCAATATGATTAAACCTTCAAAACTTTCAATTTGTGTTGTTTTGACTCAAAATTCAAATTTTTTTCTTTAATTTTTTCATTTCATTTTCTTTTATTTATATAAAAATAAAAATAGAGATAAAAATAAAAAAGAAAAAAAATCAAAATTTGGGTTATGATAATAGTGATTATAATGATGATAGCAGTAATAGTCATGGTGGTGGTGGTGGTTGTGATAGTGACAACAACAACAATAATAATAATGGTGTAGTGGTGGTGATAGTGGTGATAATAATTGTGGTAGTAGTAATAATAATAATAATAATAATAATAATAAACAAACAATTAAAAAGAAAGGGATTTCTTTATAGCCATAGATACAATCAACTATTCATTATAATAGTCAAGTGATGTCTATGGCCTTCAAAAAAAAAAAAAAGAGAAGATGTTTTTGTATTTTCATATAACTCATTAGTTATTATAAATTTAGCTGAGGATATTTTTATCTATTCAATATTTTTAATAATAGTAAAATAACAAAAAAACCCCTAAGAATAAAAAAAATCAACACATCAGGAGAAGCGATATTTCAATATTTTCATTTTTTTTAAACAATCAAATTAAACATGCGCCCTTAAATCTAAGAAATGTAGGTAATTAGGGTTAGGAGTTTTAGCTTTTTTTTTTTTTTTAATTGTAGATTTGATTAAGGGTGATAACATAATTTAATATTTTAATAATATTTTTAAATTTAAAAAAACTGCTGACCTGTTCATATTTTTGAAAGACTTACGTCTCTCCATCGTTTCTCCAGAGTTACACCACACTTTTTCAGAAAATAAAGTAAAAGAAGAGAAAAACACCATAAAGTCTAGATAACCATTAAATTTCTCCAATCTATATATAAACTGCACCGCCTAACAAGGGGTGTGTTTCCTAATCTTTCGCCAAGTGTCTTCTCAATGATTGGTCACTAAAAATACTATATTTTTCTCTGCATTATAAAATATCATATTTACCCCACAACAACTAAACTAATATTTTCCATTTCTCCATACCATGTGCATGCCATGACCAGTGACCCCTGCCCCACGGTAGCAGTACTCCTTCTATTAATAAAAATAGAAACAACAACTCTTCTTTTTTGTTTTCTTTTTTTTTAAAAAAAACCAACACCGTCTTTCTCCTCTATTAAAACTTTGCCTGAACATGCGAGTTAATCTAGGAATTTAAAAGAACATGCTTGACGCAAGTAGAGTTTTTAGTCAACTTAAATAAGATTGTGAACTAGCAAAATTTATTACCAGATTTTTATTAATTTGATCAAATCTAGTTCAAACTACACCAAGTCAACATCTAAAAAAATTAAAACATTATCGTCTTAATTGACCTAGTGAATATAGAGAATATTATTACCATGTGAAACAAATTTAATGAGCATACACAAATGATATATTTTATGTATTCTAAAAAAATCCATAACAATTAGAATTTTTTTTCTCTTTATGGCAAGGATATATATGGATGACAATGAGTATTCATAGATCGAGTTTCTCTGTATCTATACCTTATACATTATTTAGCGGGTAAATAATTTAGATATCCATAATCTATACATCAAGTTTTGTTTATCCATATAGGTATTTATTATTTGACTATTATTTAATATTCAATAAAAAATAAAATATTTGATGTCAAAGAACCATCTCAACCCAATAGCTTAAGTTGTTATATGAGATCCCAGGACATGATTTATATTATTTTCTAATACACCCCCTCGAGTGAAAGTTTTTTGGACTTGAAACTTGCACAGAGCCACACTACCTTATGCTTAATTTTTTTTATCAAATAAATAGGAATGGTGAGATTCAAACTCATGACCGCTTGATTATCAAGACTTTGATACCATGTCAAAGAATCAGTTCAACCCAAAAGCTTAAGCTGTTAGGTGAGATCCCGAGATATGATTTATATTATTCTCTAACACACCTCCTTAAGTGAAAGTCATTTGAGCTTAAAACTTACACAGACTCATACTACCTTGTGCTTAATTTCTTTATTAAATAAAGGAGGATGGTGAGATTCGAATTCATGACCCCTTGATTATCAAGATTCTGAAAATCATATAAAAGAATCATCTCAACCCAATAGTTTAAGCTCTTAGATGAAGTCTTATGATATGATTTATATTATTTTCTAACATTTGAAGTATGTGTAGAAATATTAAATGATAAGTGTGTGTGTGTCTTGAGTTAGGTTTGGTTTGGGTTTTGAGTCAATTTTAATAATATTTATATTTTATCTATTACCCATCAAGTAATATAATTTTTATTTATTTATTTAGATCGGGTTAGAGCAGATCAATATTCATCAAGTTAGAAATAAATTATTATCAAGAGAGATGATTTACAATTTCATAATCGAAATTATTTTTTTATTAAATGATTCAGGTTGTGATTAATCATTCAACCATGGATAAAAAACTCGAAGCCAAAGAGAAAAAAATGATGACGAAAAGGAACCATCAATATGCCCTTTGATGAGCAGAACCTAAAAGAAAAAGGAGAATCCGACGGTGGAGGTACAGGCATCCGCGGAAAAACGGAACCGTTCGCGCGCCAATGTCTTTGGAATCTTACATAACCACGCCCCAACAGCAATCCATTTTACTCCCCCTTCAAACTGACTCAACCCTAGTTAAAAATAAAACCTCTTTAAACCCAGCTTCCATCTTCTCCCCTCTATTAAATTAATAAATCCATTCTCCACCATTATATATACCCCCTTCTCCTACCTCTCGTAACCTTAATTTATCCCTTACCTTCCGTATCTATCTATCCATCTATCTCTACTCTTCTCTCAAACACGTTCTTTTATTGCATCCAAAGCAACTATCTGTGTTCATGTTCATGATTAATAACCAATTAGAGCAAGATGAGTTGCAACGGATGTAGAGTTCTTCGAAAGGGATGCAGTGAGAACTGTATTTTACGTCCGTGTTTACAATGGATTGAAAGCCCTGAAGCACAAGGCCATGCTACTGTTTTCGTTGCCAAGTTTTTTGGCCGTGCTGGTCTTATGTCCTTCATTTCTTCTGTCCCTGAAGACCAACGTCCTTGTTAGTAATCTATTCCTATTCATTTGTTTCTGTTCTTCTTCTCTCTTTTTTTTTTCAAATTTTATATGATAGTTTCTAAAAAAAATTGTTTCTCTCGATTTTGTGTTTCAGCTTTGTTTCAATCTTTGTTATTCGAAGCTTGTGGTAGAACAGTGAATCCAGTAAACGGCGCTGTAGGCCTTTTGTGGACTGGAAATTGGCACGTCTGCCAAGCTGCAGTGGAAACAGTCCTGCGAGGAGGTACTTTACGGCCGATGCCTGACTTACTTACCGGCGGAGGATCTCCATCTTCATCTCCACCATCAGATGAGGCATCGGAGTTTGAAGTAGCCTGTACGGACATATGGAAGCTGCAGGATCCAAATCCAAATCCAATTCATCATTCTAGATTCTCGAATTCGAGATCTAGAGTCTCATCGAAAAGGAAAGGGACGGAGGAGCCGATGGTAGTAAATATGCGGCATAACGATCTTGATCTTCTGTTAACCTCAAGTACTTCTCAAAAAGGGTTTGCCGAAATCTGTCGACCGGGTACTCCTTCCATGAATTCGGAGGAGTCGGTGACTACGAATGCGACTTGCTTCGATAGTGCTGGATTTGGAGATCAGTATGGAAATGGAGGAGGAGAAACAAAGTTATTGAACTTATTTCTTTAGATTTGTAGCAAGAGAGAGGGGAGAAAGGTGGCGAAGCTCTATGTTCTGTTTAATTTTGTGAATCTGAAGTTCAAATTAATGATGGGAGAGGATAATTTGGTGTTATACAAGACTTCTTCTTCCTTGTACTGGGTTAGTTTTTTTTTTATTTTATTTACACTGAATTGGATTCCGGAGAGATTTTGTAGAAAAAAATGAAATTGGTAATGAAGTATTGTTTTCTTCTTTCTTTCGTGTCTTCCACTCCATGACTGTATGACAAAGAATAAAACCAATCTAGTTTTCTTTTTTGTTCTACTTAATATTTATTGCTTGCTTTTTTCCCTATTCTCTATTTCTTTCTGTTGAGCTTTGATAAATGAATATTAATTAAAGCCAGCATCTGTAAAGGGTGAGAACGCTTGGACTTGGTGTTTCCTCGACCGAAATCAGTGTTTGTTCCGCCAAGGCAACCAGACCCATCGTTGATCGCTCTAGCAGTACTAGAATCAGTGTTCTTGTTTTCACGGTTTCTGCTCTCTGATCTTCATCTCCCTCTTGCTGGAGAGGCCCGTCATATTCTTTTGGTTGTTTGGGCTCTCACCGGGTGGTTTCATGCTTGTTTCTATAATTACAGCAACAACATCACCGGTGGTTTGACCACTGAATTTACAGAGATTTTGGGAAACCAAAAGGAAACCTTAATGGATAAATTAGGGAGTAATTACTGATGTGACGTTAGGGATTTTGACATGAATGATGAAATCATATGTAGTAGTATCCAAGGGTTCATGAGATAGATTATTGCATAGATCAAACATGAACGTATCCATTACGTGGCCTTGACAAAGAGGGTAAGCAGCCTCCGGATTTCATTGGAGAAAAGTAAGGAAAAGGGGAAGAGGTAGCCTCCGAGTGAGCGGAGAAAATAATATCATTGGCTGGTTAAGGGCCTCCACAGTGTTTCAGTTTTTTCTCGATAGTCATCCACGACCATTTAACAGGCAGTTGTGGGTCCCTTGGTGTGTTGTAGTCGTGGTAGTGACTGTGTGTAGCCTTTAAGACTTTCTCGGCTTAGCTGTATAATCTTAAAATAGAGGTTTTTTTGGGGGCTCTTGGAGGAGGAAAGAGGCGTAAATTATGAGAGGACGGAGAAGGAATCAAGGAGGGCTTGCTTGGATTATGTTTCGAGAATAGTAACGAGTCTCTGTTTATTTTATTTTATTTTATTTTATTTTATTCGGAGTCTTCAAGAGTTGCATTTCCTACGTCTCTTTATTGGCCAATGGGGAGCAAGTAGTTCGGCTCATGTCAGCGTCGATTTTGGCTGTCCATCCCTTTACTCTCTCTTTGTCCGAACGTTTTCAGGTCTCTCTTTCTCTTCTTTGCTTTTATTGTTTTTTCCACCGCTCCGGGACCATTATCTCCTCCTATCTTGGGGAGCGGTGGGATCCACGTCAAAACATCATTAATTAACAATGATTGAGATAAGGATGATAATTTAGTCTAAGTTTGGTCACACACGCGGTGATGAATACATAACTCTTCAAAATTAAAAAGTAATCAAGATGTAATCTAATAATTAACGAAACCTAGAAGTCTAAAATATGTACTGGTTTCATAAATTATGTACTCTATTTTAGTTATGTTGAAGAAAATATCAATATTATTCTTATTATATCATTTTAAATAAAAAGTTATCTTCCTTATCTATTTTTCCAAAATTTATTTTATGCATGTTAGTAATTATCTAAATTTATTTATAATCTTATTCAAAATTTATTTTATTTTCTATAAAAATATATCATTGGTTCGAGACTCATTGATAAATTTGATATTAATCATTAAAAATTGGTGATGTTATCTATTTTAAGAAATTTTTAACATTTTAAAACTCACCCTGATTTACATGGATAATGAAAATTGAGCTTTAACCTCTATTCTTTAGAATATGTCCAAAATAGACTATAAGAGCATTGTTGGTGTTCATGGAGCCTATGTGTGGTCCTGTTGATCCGGCTCGGGTCTACTCATAATATTTTAGAATAATAAGCTGCAACGCATAAAAATATATTTATAAAAAAAACATGATAATTTTTTATTTTAAAATCTTGTATTGTCACTTTGAGAGTGACCGCCAATAGAATAATAATTTATTATATGATGAAAAAGTAAATCTGCAGAGCATCACCAAATACACTCTTCAACTTACTTATTTATGTTCACGTTTAATAATAATAATAATAATAATTAAAAACAAACTCTTAATTGATCAAAATAGCACACAATAACTTTTTATGTTTTTTTTCTTGTTTTATATGAAAATGTTCCTGCCATTTGTTTTTTTTTTAATGAAACAACATTGGTTATGCACATTCATACACCAAACACATTATGCTGAATAGTATAAACATACATACACAATCATATCCGCATACAAAATTATCGGCGTACACACAAATTCAATATTCAATAACATGTTAAAATTATTCAAAAACTCATTTAAGAGGGTTGAATTTGACCTGTGAATGGTTGAGGCTGATCAAAAGTAGCTAGAATAAATGATGGTAATGTTGATAAAATGAACAATACTAGTATGTGTGGTCCACGCGTTATCACTATCGCACATGGAACCACGTGTCACCATTATCGCACGTGGAACCACACGCCACCACTATTTAATTTTTTTTTCTCTATTTTGTTTTTCACCTAAGCAAAACTTTCTGCCTAAAAATCTCTCCTCATTTGTTTCTCTTTCACTTTATTTTTTCTCAATTTTTTGCTCTTCCGTTTGATGGTGGCCAGAGTATTTATTTTGGCACCTCCCCCTCATCTCTAAAAAATATCTTCTCTATTTATACAATTTCTTTTAGGAATATTTTTATTCTTGATCTTTTATTCTAAGAATATCTTTATTATATATTTTTTTATCATTCAATTTATACATAGTTATCATTACGCTCACGTAACCTTTTTTTTTCTTTGTTTTTGATTTTTTTTTGGTGTTTTGGAAAATATTTTGGAAATTGATGTCAAATTTTGGGCTGTGACACATGGATCTATTTTTTTTTTAATACAGATGTTTTTATAGTAATTAAATTTGATGATTAATATTATCAAACTAGATCTACAACTTGATAGGGAAGAAAAATAGAGTTTCATAGAGGAGAAGCAATTGGTTTTCCATGCTGCGTCTCGCCGCATTGGGGAATTGTGGGCCCCAAATAACCTTCTACCTCGCTTCAATTTTAGGCTCTTCACTCCCACCTCAGCACGCTTCCACTTCTCATTGAGCACCTATAGATATTTTGTGAACAAATCTTAATAGCTACCATTCATTTTAACATGCTACAGTTACTATAAATTTGGCATACACTTCAGTCGAATCTGGGTTTTAATACCAATGAAGTTGTCTTTGATATAGATTTTTCATTTCTGACAAAAATAACTGTACTTGTGATTCTGATTTTGAGAATTGAATATTTGTAGTTTGATTCGAAATGATTTGTTTTTATTAGTTTATTTTAAGAGTGATTATTTTTTTGTTTGGTTTGATTTTTATTAAAAAAAATAACCAAATTGAATTTTTTTTTAGAAAACCAAAACCGAACCGAAATAGGTTCAAACCGACTGGTTTTGGTTCGATTTGGTTTTTTTGGATAAAAACCGGTTCAAACCGATTTGACTTGGTTTTTTTTGGTTTGGCTTGGTTTTTTTGGTTTGGCTTGGTTTTTTTCCGGTTTGGGTTCGGTTCCGTTCGGTTTTTTCGGTTTCAAACTTATAAAACCGAAACTGAACCGAACCGGTCGGTTTTTTTTTTAAAATTTTAATTGGTTTAATTGATTTTTTTTCACGATTCGGTTTTTTTAGTTTTTTTTTTTAATTTTCTCGATTTAATCGGTTTTTCAGCTTTTTTACTCCCTCTAAGTTCATTTTGTGATGTTTTTAATATGGGATCCAGCTCCCCGTATTAGTTTTATTTTTGTAGAAATTAAAGATCGATACATGTGTTATTATCTAGCCCAAGTCTTGGAAAATCCAAAAGAATAATTAAGAAAAAAAATAATGACAAAATTGGAACAGAAAACATTACCCAACTGTAAGCTATGTACGCTGAAGGAAGTGGGAATGAAAAGTTTTCGGAATAAAAAACCATTAATGGTGCTCTTAAAATGTAATTAATGGAGATCTTAATTATATCTACTTTGTGTTCTTATTCTCAAAATCACTTTTATTGGTGGGCAATGACAGTGATGAGCCTCGTAGGGTGCGCTGGAGGTCTACATATTCCTCAAAGGGCTGATGAAAATGCTGGAAGAAGGTTTTGGTCATGTCTCCCTTCTCAGTTTCAAGACGAGGAGGATCAATTTCAAGACGAGGAGGATAAACTCAAAGGATGATATATGCTACTTTAAGTGGGATGATGATGATGATGATAATATTCGTGGAAGGGCAAGAGACGTGATTAATGGTCTAAAAAATAATAAAAAGAGCAGACTAAAACAAGAGAACTGAATATTATATGAATTTGATGGGCAGTTAAAAGTGTTGAAGATTCTATAAGTTTCCGTTGTTCTTTCGGGCAATTTCAGTATGAAGAAAGTAATGGTAGTGTTGTCGATCCAACATTTTCTGGGTTATCCCTCTTGAAATTGATTATTTATTATATTTATTGTTGTTGTTGTCGGAATTGCTTTGATAAATCACCTCTTGAAATTGGTTATATATGATTATTGTGTGTTTTAAAATAACTTTTCACTTGAAAATACATTAAAATAATTTTTTTATATTTTTTTATTTTCGACATCAACACATTAAAACCATTATAAAACACTAAAAAAATCAATTTAATATTCAAAAATACTTTTAAAAAGCACCTAAAAGGAGAAGCTATGTCTAACACCCTTTAAATCGAATAGAAGAGCACAATTGAAGAAATTATAGTAAATGATATAAACAACCACCATTAGTAGACGGACGAGATTGAGGTCCTTCTGGCGAACACATTGATGCGCCAAAACCAACCAAAATCATCATCAAACTATCGAAAGCGACGACAAATGAGGCATATGCGCCGAGTGAACAATGCAGTTGTACTATCAAGGGAAAACTATAGTTTCACAGTCTTGACTAAGGCAAAACCATATTTCACTTAGACTAGAGGCATTTAGGTAATTTCCAAAGTCAAAATTTTATTTTTGTTTTAATTTATTTTACTTGTATTTGTAAAAAAATAATAATTATGCTTGTATGTGTCTTAGTGGATGTTTGATTAAATGCAATGTCTATAGCGCCTCGTAGCATGTCATACCCGAAAGGCCTAAGACCCCCAGTTGTTTTGAGGAAAAATAAAGATTATATCAATTTTCCAAGATGGAACTAAGAGGATGAGATTGTAACTTGATTTTGGAGGATTATTTGAGATGAGTGTTGGTCCTAATGTTTACCAAATTAATCAATACTTGAATGATTGATCGACCATTGATTTGTTAGATTGATTATTTAATTAATAGTTACCATGTATGATTACCTGTTGATTTATTGATTGACTGCATATAACATACTTCATGAATTGTTTTGTCAAATCAAATCTCGAACTATTGTTCCCACTCCTACCTTTAATGCCTATTGCATGGTTTTATCAACATAATCATTTTTATAGCTTTTAAGATCTCCCTAGAAAAACCTAAAAGAAAAAAAATAGAAGAAGAAAACTCCATGTTATTTTATCCTTAATAGTTATGGGGATATTAATTAAAGATGAATGTAAGCACGTAAATTGGTGAAACCTAACCCATAATGGTTCAGTGAAGAATATTGTAGTTAGGTGTTGTAGTTGGTAACAAGTACCTCACTATAAATGCTAATAGATACTCGATGAATATTAGTTGTTAGATTATTTTTATGTCATAACCATCAACTCGAGATGAATTTTGAGGATTGTTGAATTAATTTCAAAGCTTGTGTTTTCTTATTGGTTCACCTATGAGTGGTTCGTTTTTTAATTGATCTTTTTTTTATATCAAAATCTTGTGTTTAATTGGTCAACCTATTAGCAGTTTATTTTGACTAGTTGATTTCAAAACCTGTATTTTCTGATCGGTTCACTAGTTCTTTTTAACCAATTGGTTTCAAAACCTCATTTTTTTTATTGGTTCACTTGTAAGCAATGTTTTTTAATCAATCCTTTAAAAACTTGTGTTTTTTGATCAGTATGCTTATGAGAGGTTTGTTCTTAATTGATACTTCAAAAACTTATATATACCAATCTGTTCACTTATAAGCAATTCATTTGACTGATTGTCCTTTTTAACTTGTGTTGATTCACCCTTAATGGTTCATTATTGATTGAGCACTTGAAAACATATTTTTTCTTAATGTATTTTTATATACATAATTTCTTTTATGTGATAATGCATTGCATTTTATATATATGTATATACATAAATAAAAATCTTGGATGGATGGTTGGCTAATGATGATGATACTTGGTGTATTGTTTGTGTCCAATTCAATTAGGGATGTTTCACCTTGCGTTAAAAAGTTGATATAAATCAAGAATTTCATCTTTTAGATTTGATAATTAGAATCTTATTTGCTTATATGCTTATGTGTTTATTTTATTGTGTGAATTATTGAGTCGCAAGACCATCATTCTCATAAGAAAGGGATTCTTATGTATTCACTTTTGTTTTACTTTACTCTTTTTTTTTTTTTGTATCCCGTGAGCATTATATCTAGAGGTTTTTCTTATGATTAATATGTGCACTGCAAATGGCCTTAGGCCAAATGCTGGAAGGTCATTGTTGGTTAAGTTCATCTTTTCTCCACGTAACCAACCACTTACATAGACTCTGTTAGATAAGCTATTATGTTCTTGAGACCATTGGTGGTGACTCCTTTACCTATGTGTGTGATATATGTTCATTATTTTTCTCATCCCATAAAAGGACCCTTATCCAACACCATCCATGAGGATCAGAGTCAAGTCGCGACCAATGATAAGATGGCGACTTTACTATAGAATGGTAGTTTTTTGGTTAAGTTTTGTATGCATTTTTTTTGTTCAAGGGTGAATCCCCATCTATAATAAATTTAGCTATGCATAACTTTTATATAAATAGAAAGATGAAGGTTTCTAGAGGGATTTTCAAGATTGCCACCCAAAATAGAAGTTGAGGTCTTTATGCATATAATACCTAGAACTGTTTTTATAGCTCAATCGCTTTATCGAATAGTGACTACAGAGTTAGAAGAATTAAAAATTCAGCTAGAAGAATTGTTAGACAAAAAGCTTATCCAATCAAGTAACTCACCATGGGGTGCCTCTGTGTTATTTGTAAAAAAGAAAGATGAGACTTTTGACTTTGTATTGGATACAAAAAATTGAATAAAGTGACAATGAAAAATAAATACCTGTTTCTATGAATAAATGATTTATTCAACCAGCTAAAAAGGGCGTAAGTGTTTTTTGAAGATAGATTTAAGAACATGATATTATCAGTTGAAAATTGAAGAGTCTGATGTCCCAAAGACTGCTTTTAGGACTCGTAATGAGCATTATAAGTTCCTAGTGATTGCATTTGGGTCGGTAAATACTCCGACAATGTTTATGGATTTGATGAATAGAGTCATTCGGCTGTATTTGAACAAATTTATGGTAGTATTTATAAACAATATTTTGGTCTATTCAAACTTACATTTGGAGTATGAACAACATTTGAGATGTGTGTTGTAGACATTGAGAGACCATCAATTATATGTCAAGCTGAGTAAATGTGAGTTATGGCTAAAATAAGTGGTCTTCATAGGGCATATCATATCAGGAGATGGAATATATATATATAGATCTAAAGAAGTGGAAGGAGTATTGAAGTGGGAGAAATCCATAAATATGATGGAGATTCATAGTTTTCTTGGACTTGCTGGGTACTATAGGAGGTTTATTAAAGGGTTCTCCATAATAGCAACCCCTTTCACTCAATTAACTCGGAAGGCAGTAAAGTAGGAATAGTCGAGAGAATGTGAAGAAAACTTACAGGAGTTGAAAAAGAGGCTTACAACTAGCCCTGTATTGATGCTTCCCTCAGGATTGGAAGGCATTGTTGTATATAAAGATGCATCAAAGAAGGGATTGAGTTGTGTGTTAATGCAACATGGAAAGGTGATTGCGTATGATTCAAGACAATTCAAACCCAATAAGACCAACTATCCTATTCATGATTTAGAGTTGGTAGTCGTGTTGTTTGCTTTGAAAGTGTGAAGACATTATTTGTATGGTCCACAAGTCTAAATCTTCACGGATTATAATAGTTTGAAGTATTTGATGTCATAGAAGTAGCTAAATATAAAACAAAGATGATGGATAAAGATGATTAAAGATTATGATTGCATGATAGATTATCACATAGGGAATGCTAATGTTGTTATTAATGCTTTCAGCTATAAGGAAAAAGCAGTGGTTGGTGAATTGGTTGCCTAAGATAAAAGAGAAGTAATAGAATTGAAGAAGTTCGATGCACAATTAAAAATTGTATTTGAGGGGTCCTTGTTAGCACAACTCAAAGTGTGTTCAATTTTTGGAGATAAAGTGTTAGAAGCTCAGCAAAACAATGAAGGACTGGAGAAAATGAGGAATAAAATGAAATTAAAAGTTGAAACTCTTTTGAGATTCTAGAAGATAAAATGATAACAATGGAAATAAGGATTTATCTACTTAATAAAAAGGCCCTTGAGGAGGAAGTTTTAAAAGAGACACATAAATCCAGGTTTGTTGTGCATCCAAGCATCACAAAAATGTATAAAGATTTGAAAGAATTTTATTTGTGATCCAACATAAAAAAAAAGAGATAGCAAAATATGTAGCTTAATGTGGAATATGTCAACTAGTAAAAGTGAAGTGAGAAGATATTATTATAGAATTTGTATCTGGATTACCTAGAGAAAAGAGAGGAATTGATGTCATATGGGTAGTGGTGTACTGACTAACTAAGTTAGCGTCGCCCCGCATCTGAATAAATTAGTTACTGTCTGATTCTGTCGATCAAACTGGTTGACTATTTGTTTGATCGTCAGGGACACCAATGAAATTAGTAATAATTGGTTGACTGATTGGTTGTGCCAATGTGAACTAGCCGACGATTCTATCTAATAGTGAACTATTACTATTTAAAAAAAAAATATTCAATTAGAAATCCATAGTTCCATAATGCGGTGTTCAGCCAAACAAAAAAGAAGGAATAAAGAGGTAAAGTAAGTTCAAGTAATGAGAAGAAGTGAAATACAACAAATGAAACAGTGTGCCATTGAATGAAACTAAAAACAATTTCATGAAAAGATCAAAAAATATTATATTAGGACTAAGTAAACCTTGGATTGGTCTCGGCATAGAATGATGATATAATTTATAGTTATAATGAATGAATGAGAGTAAATGAAATTTTAAAGTTTCCTGAAAATAATTGCGATGCAACTTGAAAGGTGACAAGATTAAATTATTTGACAAGAATATAAAAATTTATCAAATATGATGCTCCAAGTAAAACACCTATTTTATTTAATAATCTATGGGTGCTGAATTTTTCCACAAAGAAAATAATATATAATCTTCTATCTAATAACCCTATAAACCTTTTTGGACTATAAACCAAAAGGCCTAAACTAAAATTCAGCTAACACAAATCTAAGGCCCAAAGAAATCCTAAATATTAATTTTAAGTTGTTATAAATCCAAACTAAAACAAAGCCTTAAACTAAAATTAAAAACCCAAAATAATTAAAATAAAATAATAATAAATCCCCAAATAAATATTTAGATTAATATAAATAATTAAAATCATCTCTAACATAATCTTCCTTTCTTGAATTTCTCCTTGTGGTTGAAATTATATCCTAGTACAGATAGGAAAGTGTTGCCACCATTGATATTTTCTCCAAGCATTAAAACTTTTGAATTATTTGTTGATTTGTTTCCTTTAAGTAGCTACCCTTAATAAGCCCTGTATGTTAGGAAATCCTTGCAAAACATAGACAAATAATAATGAGGTAGATTTTCTTTTATTGTCATCTATAATCTTTCCTTTGTAGCTAGGATTTTATTAAATATTATTTATCACACAAGGAAACCTTTATTGCTTCCCTTAATGGTATTTTTAGAATTAAAAAAAACTCCTAAAATTAGCTTCTAAATATCCTTGCATTATTAGAAGAAGAATCCCCTTCAAATAAAAAGTCCACAAGTCAGAAAGCTATAAATAACAAAATTTATATTACACGTATTAACCTGTATTGTAAGACCTTTTTAAATTCCGATAGACCTGAAATTTAACCCACATAAAATAATATATCTGGAAACTCCTAGTTAAATTTCCTCCCGATCTAACGAGCGGATTTAGAGTTATATTTGATAACATAAAACTGGACAGTAAATACAATTATGCAAGAACTCAAATTTTCTTATTCAACCTTTTCATGGATCATATCTTTTAATAAGTTAGAGAGTCATTCAATTCACCAAATCCTATTTCTTTAAAGACTAAATATGAGAGAAGATTCACACTAGCAGTTGAATCAAGTAGGGCCTTGCCCGCTTTACATTTCCCTCTAATAATAGAGATTATTGGACTCATTGGGTCATTGTATTTGGGTGGGGTGTTGGATTTCAAAATGGAACTTACCTTCTTTTTTAGGAGAGCTCTCTTTTACACACTTAATTTTCTCTTTATGGTGTATAAGTCCTTTAAAAACTTTGCATAAACAAGAACTTGTTTGATAGAATCCAACAAAGGTATGTTGATATACACATTTTTGAACAAATTAAGAAATTCATGTTTGTTATAACCTAAATTTTGACTATTTTATTTTATTAAAAAAAACAACAAAAAAATATGAATTGAAAAAAATAAGGAATAAATTGAAATTTGGGCCAAGACAACATAAATTGGAAGTTTAGGGATTTAATTGAACTGGAATTCTTTAGTTAATGAAATCAGGGACCCAATTGTTAAATGTCAGAAGTTCAGGGGCCAAGTTGAAGATAGCCATTTCCAGATATAAACGGCGCCGTTTTTGAACCACTATTCATCATCTTCGCCACTGTCTCTAGACCAGAGACCGATTCAACAGGAAATGGACCAAAACACGTCTCCTGCCCACTATGCCCACGTTGCTATTTCCAGGGCCACGAAGCTTATTACAAGATTGATGCTCCTCTATTTCTTCTCAAAGAAACAGAGATGAACGTGCCTCATGATCATGAGGCACGAATGCACGAACAGAAGCCATTCTCTGGCTTTTCCATGAAAAAAAGGACAGAACCAAGAGAGGGGAACAGAGAAAGATGAAGAGACATATAGATGAAGAAAGGAAAGAATAAACAAAGGAAAATGGGAAGGAAGAAAGGCAAACAGGGAAAGAGGCCAGGAGAGGAGGCAAAGGAGAACAAAGAACAAACACAAGGGCAAATACAGAGTGAACCGAGGGTTTTCCAGTGGATATAAACGAAAAGGAAAAAGACTGAGGAGAAGGAACAAAAAAAAAAAAAAACCACTGGAGCATACAACAGATACAGAAACATAGAAGGAGAGAAGTTAGCTTTGTCCAATCAACACATCTTCGCCATATTCTTCGTCATCAAGCTCCAGCACCAGGCAGACACTGAGAGAGACAAAGAGAACAAAAGAAGCACAAAAGAAAGGAGAAGGAAGAATAGAGAAGGAACAGAAAAGAGGAATAGCACCGACCGCCCTCAACTTCGTCCTCATCTTCAGGAGCAGCAGACCACAGGTAAGTTTCTCTTCATCTCCTCTCGCTTTTCAGTTTTAATTTCGCTTTTTAGTTTTAATTCAGGCTATACTGTTCATGTGAATTAACACTTAGACACTCGTGAACCAGCATACGCTTGTTGTTTAGCACACCCTACCCCACCCCATAGGCTGAGCAAGAAACAATCCAAAAACAACATAAAAATAAATGAAAAATAAAAAGATATATGCATGCATAAAAAATAAATTTACTTTATTGGTTTATTTATTAACGTCAAAGTTAGAAATAAAAATACTAATTTAAAATTTATTTTATTTTATAGCTACGTAATATTTACTAATGCCAAATTTAGAAGTACCCGTAGTTGAATATTCATTTGTATCAGAGTCAGGAATATTATAAGCAAATCATCATAACATAAACTAATAAATGTTTAGCAATTTAAGATAGAACCAACAATCCAGTCTGCCTCAAGCAGAACGTTTAAGGAGTGAGAATATCTTCTCTTTTACGTAATCAGTCCCGTACTATAGAATCTCTGCTGACCAGTCAGGGTTTCTAGTGACCATAATACTATATGGCGACTTCTTAAACAAGAACCTTCTCCATAAAAAAAAAAAAGATGCCAAAAAATTTGTTCTTTTTACCGAAATATTTTTAAGGCCGCCGCGATGTCGGGTACAACAATGTTGTTTAGATGAGACTTTGGACTTTTTTAATATTTGTGGTAATAGAATAGGAACATGACTTTTCTCATTAGTTACATTTCTAATCTCACTCAAAGAGTTTTTTATAACTTGTATGGGCACTTCAATTGATTCATAAGTTGAATCATTTGAGATGTCAATGGATTCATCTTGCGGGATAGCATAGTTGCGAAGCATAAACTTTCCAGCTTCCCTAGGTGTCCTTATGGTTACACTTGATTCCCAATGTTATGATTCTAAGTTTAGTTTAATTTAATGTCCAATCCCGAGCGTAGCTTGGAGTCCTTAATTTTTCATTGTCAAGCATAATAAACTTGGGAGTACCAAGGTCATTCCACATACATTATCTTAGAAGAATCAATTTCATTTATTAAAAATAATGTTTTACTTGGATTTTATGTTGATTATATATCAAATATTCAAGACTAATGCAAGTATTGAAGTTCGTATGAAAGCAAACAAGGTTAGATTCTCGACACTCTTCATACTAAATCTCAACCATTGATCTCTCTCCCCAGTTAGCTGTGAGATACACAACCATTATCAGTGGATGGATGAGATCGCGATCCTTCTAGTGAACAAATTAATGTATCAAACTTCACCTAACCATTGATAACAGTGGTGCGAAAGGCACACATACCGAGTTTTGATCGAGTTTTTGTTAAGTCTTAGTCAAGTTATCTTCAAGTTTAGTTTAAGCCTTTTAAATGGTTAGGCTAATGAGTCTTCTAAGTTTAGGAACCAAAGTGGACCAAACATGATATTTTTTACCTTAAAATGAGTTTAAAAAAATGTATCAGCTAGTTTTCATCAAATTAGTGATGTTTTTGTTAAACTTGGTTTTGATGACTAGGTCAATGAGTCTCATTATTCAAGGGACCAATGTAGGCCTAGCACATAATTTATCATACAAAAAACTAAAAACAATAAATAATAAAAAAGTCGTTGAGTTACAAGACTCCTAATTTAGGGTCCGACACTAAGTCAGATGAACATCAATCAATAATAAATGAATTGCGAGTAAGCTTATAAATAATTTAGACAATTAATGGCATGTATAAAATAAATATAGGAGAAAACACATACTTAAGGTAACATTTCCTCTTAAGAGATGCAATAAAGGTAATGTCTATATTCCGTTAAGCATAACAAACTTCTTATTTAGATCTTTAGAACTAGTAAATATTAATTTTAGGATTATTAGTTTTTTTAAAAACTAGGTGGCAACTCTATTTCTATAATTTATATTTTTATTGTCGGTGCAACACATGACATTCCCTATATAATAACTTGGTGAAATAAAATATAAGAATCACTTACATAACTGTCACATAAGTTTCTCTATAGACACAATTTTTTATATGAAATCCTTATACATGTCATTACATCGTACTTCTCATATAACAATCATCTACATATCAATTCCAAGTATCTCTCATATCCCAAACCAAGAGAGCAACCACTTTCTTTTATCAAAGAAAGAATATAATATGTGTTAGTCTTAACAACTTTAATTAATGTTCGGTTTTAATAGAGTATTGACCGAGAACATTTAGGAACAATACTTAGATGCAATAAAAATTCTCATAATTATAATCATTTATAATTTATTTTGTAAAGTATTTTTATCTCAATAATTTTATATTTACTCTACACTTATTAATAAAATTTAAATAGAACCAATTACATGGGAGTATATAATCTCAAGTTTAATCTATTAAAATATACTTTTGGTGTACAGACAGATAACTTCTTGAGATTCCTGGTGCATCAATTTGAAACAGAGGCTGACAATCATGTCAGCACAACCTCTATAAAATCAATTTTCTTCAAAGGTTCATGATAAATACTATAGAAATATCAGATCATTTACTGTATTTTTGAGAAGAAGTGACATAAGTTTCTATAAGATAAAGACAAAGAGCACCAGTTGCTTCTGAAAAAATAAATATTTAGCAATATTAGAATTTGGAAAAGCCTATTTTTAATTCAATTTTGAAGAAGGAAACAACTTATATAATAATTTTTATCAATATATTTGCTCCAAAATAAATAATTTGCTTAAAACCTCTTTCAGAAAGTAAATACTCTGATGACACAAAACTACTAATAGTAATTTTTTTTTAATATTAAAAGTTGAGATTATTACCAAGAGAAAGAAAGAAAAAATAGCTAATAATTCATCATTTCTATCTAAACTCTCCTTAGCTGGCAAATCAGCCACCCTATTTCCTTGCTAGGAACATGATTAAAGGTCATTCTTTTGGAAGATTGTTTAGGAATTAAATAAAATGTAATTATCAGAAGAAGTCCCCCACCCCTATAAATTAATAGCTAGGGGCCCTAGCTATTAATTTATAAAGGATGTTAGGGGTAAAACAACTGCTAGAATTAATTTGACTAAATATTTATTATTCAGGTGTGTGAATATATATGTGGATGGTATGTCATAAACATGAAAAAAAAAAAGAATAAGGGTTCGCTTAAAAAAATAAAATAAAATAAAGGTCTCTATCTAAATTTAAATGACCAATAATTTATATGAATTTGCCTAAATTTTTTAATCTAAAGTGTCAAAATAAATCCCAACAAGTGTTAAGAGAATATTTTATTGTACAATTACAGTAATTCTTTCCTTTCACCCTCCAGCCTTGTAGCTTGTGAAAATGGGAAATTTACAATCAGTTGGCATTAGAGTTTTAAAGTCCATATGAAAATTAGATTGAATCTATTGAGTGTCATAGATAGATATATAGAGGGATGAAATTGTCTAATTTCGATTACATTTAGAGAATCAACAGACAAGAGGGTCATATAATTGAGTCTCTCTCAGAACAGAAACAACATTTTATTTGTAAGTGGTGGTCTAGGAAAGGGGAGAGGCTTTTGGGGGTTGTTCAATCGTGGATATATACTCCATTTCCCCAGGAATTGGGGGGAAAATGAGTTTTTTTTTCCTTCAAAATTTTCTGATTGAAAAACCATTTTTTTTCGGTTTTTCACTCTTAATTTTTAACAAAAAAATATATAAAAAATGTTCTCCAACATTTTTCATGACACTAAATTAGATTTCTAGCTAGGCAGCTAACCAGTTATATAGCTGATACCTTTCCGCGTTTACTTGAATAATTTGATGGGTCCCCTGAACTGGCAGCAGTCCACACTAAATCATCTTTGAATGACCATGCTTGCACGGAGAAGGAGGACCATTGAAATTCTAAGGAGAAGGAGGACCATTGAAATTCTATCATGCCTACTCTCTTTATCATCCATTGCATATTTCCTACAACTGTTGTGCAACAAATAGTAAAATGTACCATCCGGCACGTTTTTTTCCCTTTTTAATGCATTTGTCGCATTACACAGGAGTTTTCCATCTCTCTGCCTTCTAGGTTTTCCCATACATATAAACAAAGAGAAAACAATAAAATTAAAATTACTTTAATATCTATATATATAGAATCCTTGTACAAGTTAGCTAAGTATACATATGATTAGATAAATACTTACATTTTAATTGTAAATCCCTAGTCTAAAATCGATTTGATAAATTAGGGTTAAATAAGTAATTATTAATTGAAAAATGATAAATTAGAAAGAAAATTTGATACGATTCATGAAAGATCAAATTCGAATTTTAATGTAAAATTTTATATTGTCCAGTTTTACACTATCAAGCATAACTTTCAACCGACCGTTGAATCAAACTAAAATTTTCCCTAGAGTTTCTAGATATACTTTTTAAATGGTGGATTACAACCAGATCTGACTAGAAAAGAAGCCAAACATTTAGAAAAAAGCATGAGAGAAAAAACAAATTTTGGAAAAATAATTTTTGCATATAAAATTAATTTGAAATTAACACTAATAACAATTAAAACATGCAAATAACAACATTAATTGTCTAATTATGGCTTTAATACAACTGTTAGGTTTCTCAAAACACATACATACAATGAAAACTATAAATTTAAAATTTTTTCAGAAGTCTCCAGGATCCCGTTAAATAGATCTAAGGTTTTTTTTATGGTTTATACGAAGATTATCTAATGATTAGATGTTCTTTTTGGCTTTAAATTATTGCTTCAAGGATTAGTAGTCACAAATTACAAGCGGTCTAAGTATCTGGTCTTTAACAGTAATCCACACAAACCACCAATGAGAAATCTCTTTAATTGTTTTAGGAGAGAGAGATTGTTATACATTTGAGTGCTAGCTCTTTTTTTTTTTTTGTGTTTAGGTAGTTCTGTCCTATACTCTACTCATATTAAGAAATAAGAAGCATAACTTTCAATTTATAGGAAACCTAAAAACCCTATAAATGACAAAATATCAATTTCCCTTTAAATAATATCACATATATTATTTTAGTATAATTTTAGAAATTTATTCAATCAAGTTCTCAGTTGATTGTTTATAGGTCTAGAATTATAATTCCCTGTATTAATTACATTCTAGTGCTCAATTTCTAAAATTTATTTACAACCAAGTCACACTTGATTAATCATCTCATTTTAATTTATGATAAATTGTTCTTCCATGTTTGACTCATTAGGTTCCCTAAAAAGTTGGCTCAAATATAAATCACAATCTTAAATAAAATAGAACTAAATAAATTAATCAAATTAATTTATTATCAATTCAATAATTAATTGATTTATATTTGAAGATCAAATACAATGTCTATCAACTTGTCATGATCCCTCAAATATTAGGAAAGTCATATATGGTTTGAGTTAACCTTTCAGTGATCAGTTTCTCGGTGTAACTATTATCCCTTCATCAACAATGTTCTAATTCAGATATTATAGCATGGAGTGTGTCTACTCTGTCAAATCATATTTGTTCTCAACACCATAGTCATTAATTCTATGAATAAGATTTGAAAAGATTAAATAAGATTTGAAACTTTTATGATCATATCTCATTCCACTTTGCGCAAGGATTTATAATCACTACTATTTGATAACAAATATATCATTTTTTCTAATTGACTTAGGGTGATGAATCATCTGTTGATTACTTAAATACCTTCATATAGTTCATATTATACCGAATATTTGCTTATTTGTTACCCTTGAATAGGATATGATCAAAACATAACACTCTTTATATATAAGATAACTTAATGTTATCAAGTCTAA
>Ga0325414_1001720_pt1 | contig 21526 bp, 9 predicted proteins | sample PopdelMetagenome_8_FD_206183 | JGI IMG/M metagenome (GOLD analysis project Ga0325414, IMG submission 206183) | Populus deltoides microbial communities from Bellville, Georgia, United States - Leaf-PdKOR-R3 | ecosystem: Host-associated > Plants > Phyllosphere > Phylloplane/Leaf | place: USA... | reverse complement strand
AACAAACCATGAAAAGGAAGCAGAAGGGTAGCATCCCGAGACCAAGAACTTAGAGAAATCCAACGTGTTACGTGTGAAGGTCCAAATTTATTTATTAAAATAAAAATAAAAACTAAAGTATTTATTAATGTGGTCGGACTCGGAGAATGGCAAATTGGCAATGAAATGACATAAAGAGGCATAGAGCATCATCTCCTTAAAGAGGTGAACAGAAGCTAATAATAGATGGGAGATTTGCTTGCCGCTTGACATCCACATTATCTTATTTCCAGACGTCTGATCCTTCACTAGTTGTACCTGAACCTACGATATTGGTTCTGATAACTTATTATATTTATAAATATTTAAGTTTCACTTGTAACTGAATTTAAAGATATCTTGCTATATCTATACGTATTTAAACTTGATATATAATTAAATTTAAAAATATTAGGATTGACATCTCACAAGCTTACATGTATTTAAGCTCAACACGTAGCTGAACCTAATAATATTAGATCTGACAACTCATCACTCAAAGATATTGAGTCTGACAACTTATTAAGATCATATATAATTAGATTTAGCATGTAATTGAATTCAAAAATATTGAATCTGACATCTTACTAAACTCATATGTGTTTGGGCTCAGCGCGTAGCTGAATCTAAAGATGTTAGGTCTGACGTTTCGCCAGACCTTACAAGTATTTGGGTTTAATATGTAACTGAACCAAAAAAAATTGGATATGGAAGCAATCCAGACCACACAAAGTCTAAATATATTAAGTCTTGTTTATTTTTACATTTTAAAAATGTTCTTGAAAAAAATTAAATTTTATTTTTATTTTTTATTTACTTGAAATTAATATTTTTTAGTGTCTTTATATTATTTTGATATGCTGATGTTAAAAATAACTTTTTAAAAATAAAAAATTATTATTTTAATATATTTTTAAATAAAAAATATTTTATAAAACAATCACTACAAGACTCTCCAACCAAACATAAATTATGACCTTAAATTTAACCCTTTTAAGACCGAAGTTTAAGCAAGAATAACTTATATAAAGTACATCTGTTCATAAATGTAATAATGGAGATGGATCCAAGGAAGCCACGTTCTTCGCGTAGTTTTGTTATCATTGAAGCGACAGTTCTAACAAGGGAGCTGAAAATTATTATAATAAAGTAGTGTCCAAGCTGGCGATTATGTCTATTTATAATAATCAATTAGGAGACTAATTTCCCCCCAACCAATTAGTTAATTCTGTCTTCTTTATCATGGGCAGGCCTTAATCACCATGAATAAGACTACATTAAAAACATTGAAGGCTTGCTAATCATGATTACTCATTATTATTCTATAATAAACATGAGGCTATGGTTGCGCCAACTATGAGGAAATTCGTGATTGTGATACACTAAGAATCCAGACCAAGCAATTTACTGGCATGTTCTCTTTAAATATGAAGCATTAGCTTCCCACATAAGCAGTTCACTGATTAATGAGAAAGATGTAAGATTAGTTTATCATAAAATAATAATGAGTTAGGTTTTGAATTTATATTTTTTTTAAAAAAATTACTAGTTTGAATTTTATAAATTTTAAAATTATTAAAAATTTATATAGTCGTTAACTTTAAATCTTGTAAAATTAATTAAGATATATATTTAAACACCAATATTAATTTATATAAAAAAGAAGAAGCTAAATTACAATTTTGAGGCTGTTCTAGCAAAGGGACCGAGCTCAGGAGTCATGAATTGAATCTTCATCACATTTTCACGTGTTCTTGTGTCTGCGTCATGAGAGAAATTGTGGGTGGTGATGGTGAAGGGTGTGGGTCCCTGAGCCCAATAGCCCAAGAAAAGTCATGATAATGCAAGCAATGGTCCCCTGGTTTCACCATCAAATAACCATTTTCACTTCGACGCGGGGACACGTTAAAGAGAGTGAATTTTGGTGCAAGAAATTCTGACATAAGAAGAAGCAGATAGGCTATGAGTGGCGATGCTTGACTTTTAGTATTGATCCCATCCCATAACCTGAAAGTTTACGTCCGCTAAAAGTTTAAGATATTAAATTAAAATAATTTTTTAATATGATATTAGAATTTTAATAATTAAATAATTACAAGTTTTAATCTTATTATTTTTATTTATTTAATATAAATTATGTATAAGATAGTTTGAATCTATACAAGTTTAAAGTTCAAAGAGTTTTCATTTAAGAGAATATATTAAAAAAAAACTTAAGTTATTAGATTGAGATGTTGTTTTAACGTATATTATCTCTCGAATTATTAAGAAAAAGTTAGAAAAAAAAATTATAAGGTTTCCACATGTCACAATTTACAACATTTTGCACTTAAACTTTCATTCATCGAGACATTGATTTGGATGGCAAGTAATTTTGAGAGATTTTTCCATACAAAAATTAAATAGAGATGGCTGTTTAAAATCCCATTAAGAACAAATCTTGTTTTTATATATAAAAGTTAATAATAATTAAAAAAAAACCTCTACCTAAAGATCAAAATGTTGATAGAGTGCCAAGTTGTTCTTCACTTGAAGGGTGCTAGCCTGATTAACATGAAAAATAAGATGCACCGATGGAGTCTAACGTGGATGCTTATCTAATAATCTCTAGCATTTAAATATTCCATGGATAGCATGAGGTTTCTTACGTTTCCGTGCAAGGATAGAATAGCTTCCGACGTGTTGTATTAAAGATCATTTGAAAACGTTCATCAATTCGTATTTTTAAATTTTTGATTTTTTTTAAATTAATATTTTTTTAGTATTTTTAAATCATTTTGACGCGCTGTAATAAAAAATATTTTTTAAAAAATAAAAAATATTATTTTAATATATTTGTAAGTTAAAAACATTTTTAAAAACAACTGTAACCATACTTCTAAACACATCCTAAGTCAAATTCTAGAAGTTATAATTTTGTTATATTGATAATATATTTTTTTTATTAGTTTTAGTTTTCTCTTAATTTTTTAACTGTTAAACATAATTTATTTTCTAATGTACAAAATACATCAAATTTATAGTAGATAAATAATATATTTTGCTCAAGTGTTGTGTGAGATTAGAAAGAAATTACCCTGTAACAGTCGAAACAATTAATTGTCAATTGTTCAATGTGGACCGATGGTGTTTTTAGGCTAGTAAGGATTAGTATTTCAAATAATTTGTTCCCATCTAAAAATGCTTACGAGTAAGAGCGTGTTTAGCAGTGTGATTGCGGGTGCTTTTCAAATAACTTTTCGTGCCAAAATGTATGTTAATGATGTTTTTTCATTTTTTAAAAATCATTTTTGATATCAGCACATCAAAACGATCCAAAACGTACAAATCATATTAAATTTTAACAAAAAAAAAATTTCAAATTTTTTGGGAACGCAGCCACAGCCGCGTTCCCAAACGGGATCTAAGTAGGTTACTTACCATGCTACTCAGAAATTTTTTTTTGATATTGTTATTAAACTCGGTTAAGCTATAATAACTTAAAACTATCAACGAATTTTATACTTAACCTGAGTTTCAAAGTGTTTGAGCATCTTGTTTTTTTATTTACAATTAATGAAAGTTTATAGTATTTTGAAACTATAAATTAAATGAAGAACTTTTATTGCTACTCATTACTTTTTAGTGAGAAGAAAAATCAAATTGACGAAGAACTTTTTAATATTGTTATTAAACTCGATTAAGATATTACTTATAAAATTTTTGATATTGTTATTAAACTTCCACCAACAGTTCATTATTTCCTGGAACAAACTGCAATTCTACAATCTCACAACTTCGTTCATGCCATGGTGCTCATCTTATCCCACCAGTGTCCTCTACCATACTGTGATTAATGTCGAAACAATCTACTCCATGACTAACTTCAAAGTTTCTTAAAAGTCTTTTCCAAATGATCATGAATCGTCGTAAACAACCTAATTTTTCAATTATTATTTCTACAACACTTTTTCACCATTCCACATTTCTTTTATGTCTTTGGCGAATGAATATGTAACAAAAACAGCACACAATGCTAACATTATTTTCCTATAAATTAATCATCACATATCGTTTGTATTTTAACCGTTTAATTATATTGCTTCTAGGAAATTAACTTATTAATTGCATGTTAGAAAAATCATTTTAACCAAGAACATGAAAAATTCTCAATTGCAAGGTAAGGCATGTTTGACTAGAGAGATGTTGCATATATTTTGTGATAATTGTATCAAAACAATTGAGAAAGACATGCGACCGAATATGCATTTTGACAAAGCTGGAAGAGAATATATTATCAGTACCTTTAAAGATCAGGTAGGCAATGCGTTAACAAAAGCAAAATTGAAGAATAAGTAGGACAAAAAAAAAATAGAGAATATAGAAGAAGTTGATTTTCAAAACAGGAGTTGTGTCGTACATGGGCGAACGACGTGGGGTTTCAAGGAGTTGCCACCTAATTGTTTAGTTCAGGGTCACTAGGAGACTTGAGTATATTGGTCTTATCAGAAATTCTAGGGTAAGTGACTCATTCTAACCAGGAAAGGTATTAGCACCCTTAACGCACCTTAACTGAGGTAAGCTGCATTGTGTGGTTTTCATATGATTTAAAAGTTTTGATGAGTTCCTAACCAATGGTCAATCTATGGCTAAAGTATTTTTTTACTCTTATAAGTAACTCTGGTATTTCAAATTAATTATAGGCTCGTACGTCCAAATAAATTCTTATAGGAAGGGTTCTTGTAGGTGCCTTGACAGAGTTCAACTATCATGGAAGGCAAAAGTATAGGCTCATATGTCCACTCTCAAAACAAAGTATAGGCGAAAGTAGGTGCCTTGATAGAGTTTAACTATTTCTTTTTAAATATGATTTTTCTTTATATTTGTTTTGAGAGACTTGGTTGTATGCCTACCAAATAAAAAACATTGCACTATACAGTAAACAAAAGGTTTTGAATCCAGCAGGCCTAATGGACTTCACTTTCAAAGTTTGTAAACGTATAGCTTCCGAGCTTGAAATCTTCAATAAAAATAGACTTTTGTTGCTACTTTTCTTTCTTCTTATCTCTACAACCACTAAGGACAAACCTTTAAACCTTTAGTTAGTTCTTGAACTCAGTATTGAATCCCTTAGACCTTAGCCAAAATTCTTCCTTTTTGTGTTTTTTTTTTCTATCAGATTACATCTCCTTTTATAGGATGATTCAGAGCTTCTAGATAAGTTTGTTAGGGTTTTAACAAACCAAAACTAGGCTGGTTTTATCATAGGATAAATGGTTTTGGATTTAGGTGGTTTTGATCAAACTTTGAGGTCATCAAACTTGGAGGTCAAGGTGAAGTGTTTCAGCCCTTTCATCTTGAGAAAAGTGTTCTTAGCCTTTGATAAGAACCTTTTAGGAATTTTTAAGTGTAAACACATGAAAAAATTAGGTGGTTCTGTGCAAATGGATATCTCGGTCAACACTAATTGGATTGGCCACTTTCAAGGCTTCGTCAAAGCAATTCTAATGTCATTATTGTTGAAGACCACCTGAAGTTAGTAGAGAGGATGCATGTATTTTGTTTGGATCCAACCTTGTTTAATTTGGAGGTTTGTAACTCCATATTCACTCGCTTGAGGGTGTCAACTCGATCAGCTCATAATCTAAAAATTAAGTGATGGCTGATTAAGGATAAGATGTTAGGGACTTCTATGGAAGAATTGGGATGTAAGCGTTCAATTTCATGGAAATGGGGTTGTAGAGGGGATGTTCCTCATCCATTTACAAAAAAAAAAAAAATGCATGCCATTTTACAGTCTAGAACTTCACAACGAGCTCTTGGAAGGTACCAACCTGATCATCGTGAACTGTCAAGGAAGAAGATGAACAAAGGCTGAATGACAAGTTGTTTAGGTTAAATCCTTATAAATCAAGGTTTTTAATTTGGGATCTGACATATTTGATTTTAGTCCTGTTCTTTTAATTGTGACATATGCACTCTTAATTAACACTAAACTTTTAATTGTATGCAATTTAACCCTCGTCGGACTCAAATATCAACCTCGAAGTTTAGCATCATTTTCATCTTGGTCCATGGTTTTTGATTTATGCATTTGGACCCTTAATTGACCATTTTCATCTCGCGCCTTTTACGATTTGGTCATTAGCTTTGAATTTCGTTACTCAAATCCTTAATTGGCAACCAAACTAAATTTTTTTTTACAATTAAACCCCTGATTTAACCAATTAAATTTTTCAAAATTCAATTCCGGTCCCTAAACTTTAATTTCTTCTAATTAACACCCGAATTGACTCCAAAAATAATTTTTCTTGCAATTAAGTCCTCAATAAAATTAATTAAGCCTTTCAGAATTATTTTTGAGTCCTTACTCATCCAAATTTGTATTTCTTTACTCCAAATACAAATATTTTCACCAATGGGGCATTTTGTCATTCAGAATCGGGTTACTAGTTTTAACAATCTTGTACATTTTAGTGCTCCAACTTTTCCACTTGTTTTTTTGGTCATTCACCACCAACTTGAACAGTCTTCTAAGTTTTCTTCGTGTGTATCATCTTGTATTTTTTAATATTTTTTTTTAATATTTTTTTCTTCTCTTGATTTTTATGGGTGGAAAAAAGGGTAACAACAAGTTGGTTGGAGCCTTGAACTTGGAACAATTTCATTCACTAATAAGTGGTTGAAATCTAAAATCCAGATCCTTTTTTGTTTAAACATGCCTATAATTACTAAAAAATCTTCATTGTTTATTTTTACAATTATTATGATTCATTAATATCTTTATTTTTCTTCATTGTATGAAATATGAGTAGCTAGAAAATTTAGGAATTCTGGTATAAGCATGTATTGTGTTGTTAATATAATATTATATTTACAAATATTGTGGTTATCAATAGACTTGGCTTCATCACAAGGTTTGAATTATGATATGATGGGTTGGGTGATGGGACAAGGAATGATATTAATGAGAAATTTCTGCTAAGGTTTTCTGATGCGTTTTGTGGTAAGTGCAGATAGCATCACTAGCACTGCAGAACCAAACTCTGGTGGTGAAGTTACAGCAGACAGGTGAAGATGCCTTTGGTGATATCAAGTATCATTACAAAAGCTTGGAGTTACGTGAAATTAATTGAGATATGTACAACCTCATCCGATATATATGTTAATAAAAAAAAATATCATTACAAAGGAAGTGGTGAAAATTTAGTCAAATTCTCAGCTACTATATCTGAGTTAGCAGTTACATTCTGAATAAGTTGGCTTTCACATTAATTATTGGAACTGGAGAAAACCTAATCTTTCTTTACCTCTATCTAAACTCTTATGTTTCTTTCAAGAGTTTTAAATACCGACTAAATTACCATTTTTTTTCTTTTTTAAATAAGGAATAAGTTCTGCCTTTTGGGCGTGTTGTCTTTGTACAACATTCAAGTCCTTGGTCTGAACATTTTTTACTTTGTTATGTGAACTCCTTTAGAAACATTTCAAACTCTTTAGCCTTCGAGCCTAATTTTATACACATCTGACTCCCGTTCAAGCACTGCAATTACTAGAACTTGTGTCATGGATTAATGTTGGTTCTAAATACCTTTCTTTATATCCTTTCTGTTTACAGTTGGACAGGGCCCAGAAAAGTGGACCTGTTAGTGAAACTGAAGTGGCATCCGCAGATTCTATATCTGAGCTTGAGACTGTGAGAAGAATAGATGCAGGACTGCTTAGCTTTAAGCATGTTTTCATGGCGATGTTTATATCACTGATTGCGGCATTAGTATACATATGTCAGCCACTGAAGCTTCCGTTATGGTGAGAGCTATGTTACTGCTTCTTGAGCTAGAAGCCCAAGAAAGCATAGCATTAGGCACAAGCTTTTCAGACAGATCAAGAATGACCTAGAAGATTTTATTTTGGCAACTTGATTTTCTGTAACAAACACAAACACAAATCAGGAGGAAAATCTTTGGAAATGATAAATAGCTCTGCTCGGTTCAATCTCATGCAAGGTTGGATTTTTTCACTTCTTTCGAATAGTAAATCCTGTGCGCTACAGGAAGAAATTTACTGGGACCAAGGGACAATCTTGCTCTATATTTTGTTTTTTACTAAAGGGCACGCCAAAACAGTGGTCACTTGGTTAGATTCCGATCACTCGACTTTGAGCAATAGATGCAGTTCTCATCAACGGGCATTGGAGATGGGACGGCCTGTCATAAATCTGGCAAACAGGCGGGCTTGGATAGCCCAACCGAACAAGAAAGTGAAGTAGAGTCCATTTTCACTTTATTAGAGAGCGAAGGTGCAGCTTCTACCGTGGTCCATGACCAAGCAGAGCATGGAGTCCTTTTTGAGCAGACACATGACCCCATCGCTTAGCAACCAGTGAAACGATTAAAAGAATTGCAAAGGTATAATGTCAAGATCTTTGTTCCCAAATTTGTGGATAACCAAAATGATACACCGTCGAGAGGACAAGAAATGCAATGTACAATCTTGAAGGTCTTCCTTTCTGAACCTGGGAAATGATTTGATACGGTTTTACAACTTGGAAATGCTCCTAATGGATGTCTTACATTGCTGTAAATTGACAACAAAAACTCGAGACAAAATTCATCCGGATTCTGGAGCTATTTGATGGCCAGTTTTCCAACATCATTTCTGATCCACGTTTTTTTTTTTTTTTTTTATAACTCAACCGCCGCAGTTTCCACTTTCCAGGATTTCCCAGGAGTAAGCGACATGTACCCGCCTGGGTGAGAAGCTCAATTGGAAAAAGGAATGTGTCTGGATAGTAATCTGAGGTTTGGCGTAGGCTCTATATTGTACCAAACAAGAATGTTAATACTGCGTAACCTACAATCTTACTGAATCCGCAGGACTTCTCAAGCTCTTAATTCTAAGATCCAGCCATCAACATGTTAAACTATTGGATGCGCAGGTTCTTAGCTCTTCTAGTTGCTCATGTTCTTCTACTTCCTCATCAAGCAAAACATCAAAATCAGGTATATATCCAACTGACTGCATCTCTCCGATTAGCACTCCAAGTTTCTCATATATCTCTTCGTGTCTAGGATGGCCTTTGTCTCCAACAAGAAATGCATGCACTTCATCTTTCAATTCAATCCAGCTACAACCTGGTTCCTTTTTCAGCTTATTATGCCTCATCATCTTTCTCATCTCCGAAACATTACCCCACATTCCTGCATCAGCATAAATGTTTGATAGAAGAACGCAAGCAGAAGAGTCTTGCGGATCCAATTGCAAAAGAGCCCTAGTTGCTTTTTCTGCAACCTCTACATTCCCATGGATCTTGCAAACACTAAGCAGATTTCTCCAGATAACAGCATCAGCTTCGAAAGGCATCTTTTGAACAAGATTCAATGCCTCATCAATGCGCCCTGATCTCCCTAGTATGTCAACCATACATGAATAGTGCTCAGATTGAGGATCTAAACCGTACTCACTCAGCATGACATCAAAGTAATGCAAGCCTTTATCAACAAGCCCCATGTGTGCGCATGCTCTGAGGACAGAAACAAAAGTTGCATGATTTGGCTTTACATTCACAAGTTGCATACGCTCAAAAAGTTTTAATGCCTCTTCTCCAAGACCATGATGAGCATAACCACAAAGCATGGCGTTCCACGTTACAAAATCCCTGTTAGGTGCTTTCTCAAACATCAGCTGAGAATCTTGCATGTTTCCACACTTTGAGTACATATCAACAAGAGTACTGCATATGTACACATCTGATTGCAGTTCCTGCTTGATAATTTGAGCATGTATTTGCTTCCCAAGACCAATAGTAGCCAAATTTGCACAAGTATCAAGAACTGCTGCATAAGTGAAGTTGTCTGGGTTTACACCCATTTCCAACATTCTTGAAAAAAATTTGTGAGCATCATCACTTTGTTGTAGCAGAGAGAATCCAGAAATAATAGCATTCCAAGAAACCATTGTCTTTTGTTCTGTTCTGTCATGGATTTTATCTGCTTTTTCTATCATTCCACACTTGCAGTACATATCAACAAGGGCAGCTCCCACAAACGAGTCAAAACCCATTCCAGATTTTATAATTCTAGTATGGATCTCCATGCCAGTGTTTAAAGCTTGTCGACCAGCACAAGCTTTCAAGACACTGCCATAAGTAAAGTCATCAGGTTCCATCCTTGAGTGAATCATTGATGCAAAATGGGCTAGTGTTTCCTCTTCGTTTCCATTCTGCTCACATGCTGCAATAATTGCATTCCAAGAGACAGCGTCTCTCCTTTCCATCATATCAAACAGGTCAGAAGCTTCAGCAAGAGCCTTGCATTTACCATACATGTCAAGGATGGCATTTGCAACACAAATATTTGACATAGAAATACTCTTAACCGCTAATCCATGAACTTGACGCCCCTCCAAATCTCCTCTGATGGATGCACAACCATTTAATGCTCCGGATAGAGTTATTTCATCAAAACCAAGGCCAGTCTTCAACAGAAGCTGAAACGACTTCAAAGCTTGAAAGCCTCGATCACTCCTGGCATACCCAACGATAATGGCATTATAAGATTGCAAACTACATTTCGGCATTGAGCTAAGTACCTTTTGAGCATCTGCCATCCTGCCACATTTTGCATACATATCCAAAGTGGCAGTTCCTACAATGATGTCAGTTCCAAAAGCACTCTTTAAAGCATGGCTATGCAACTCTTTACCCAATCTTAATGCTGACAATCCTGCACAGGACCTGAAAAGACTAGCATAGATAGATTGACTAACCCCAACTCCCACCCCTTGCATCTCCCTGAACAACTCTAAACCCTCAACATTCCGATCATTTTGAACACAACCAGCAATCATTGCACTCCAAGAAACCCAATTCTTCTCAGGAAGTTCACTAAAAACTGAAAGTGAATCATCTAATCTCTTACACTTTGCATACATACCAAGCAAAGCACTCCCAGTGACCACATCACTATCAAATCCAAACTTCACCACAAGTCCATGAACCTGAACTCCCACATCACACTCTTCCAAAGCCCCACAAGCTTTTAAAACAACAGCAAGACTCGCTCGGTCAAAAGCCACACCGCACGTCCCCATCTCCAAAAAAACATCAATCGACTTCCGACAATCACCATTCTGCAAAAACCCGGAAATCACTGAATTCCATGACACCACGTCTCTCTCCGGCATCTCATAAAAAAACTTTCTCGCAATATCCATTTCCCCACAACTAGCATATCCAGAAATAATGGAGTTATAAGAAACCACATCCCTCAGATACATTTTATCAAACACCTTGCACGCATAATCCAAATGCAAACATTTTACGTACATTTGCATCAAACAATTGGACACAAAGGTTGTAGGTTCAAACCCACAAAAAATCATTCGAGCATGTGCTTGTTTGCCAGGATTCAGAGAGTTTTGTTTCGAGCATTCTTGGTAAATATGAGAAAAAGTTCTTATCTTGGCGGGTGGTTGGGTTTGGTTTTGAGCGAGTGTAGAGAAAGTGTAGGTGGGTATAGGTGGGATTTTCTTGTATAAAGGTATTGCGTGGTAAGAGAAGAAAAGCCTTGTTAACAGCCATAACTGAGAGGTGTGGACTGCCAGGACTGCCATGAACCATGGCACTCATGCTTTGGCGGGTCTTGCAGCCTTTAAAATTCTGTTGTTATCGTCCTCTAGAATAGGTTAACTACAAAAACGTCCTTAATCTATATTCTTTTCAGCAATATTATCCTTTAACAATTGTTTTAATCAATTTTATCCCTTGCCCAAATCTAGCTTTGTCATTGAAGAAGCTCCGATCCACGACTAAAATCTGATCGCACCAGTTATTTAGTCACTTGATATATTTTATTTATTTATTTTAGGGATAAAGATATTCTGAGATCAGTTTTTTATACCGCACTTGGTGGATGTTTGTTTTCATAGTCGATACTATTTTTAGAAGTGATTTTTATTTGAAAAATTATTAAATTAATATTTTTAAAATAATTTTTAATGGTTTTGATGTATTATTATAAAAAATATAAAAAAACTAATTTTGATATATTTTTAATTAAAAATCACTTTTGAAAATTCATCAGTACCACATTACTGAACACATACTAAGTCTATTTAATTTAGTTTTAAACTAGATAAGTGCCTCACGCTATATCGTGAGTCGAGTCAGATTTTTTATAATGTAAAATAAGAATGCTTAGACGATGATAGTGCTTCTAAAAGAGCAAGAAAAATTTGAAACCCGAGTTATTGATTCAAATAGGTTAAATAAGTTTGATTAATTTAATAATATGATTGTAAAAAAAAAACAACAACAATAAAAATAAAAAATAAAAAACAACAATGACTAATAGAAAAAAAAAATGAATGCTTGCCAATATTATGAAAAAATTCTTTTTATTCTAAAAATTCTGAACGATCTTATTTAATAACAAAATAAAAATTAAATGAGAACGAGATAACACCATATAGATAAATAAATGAAAAAACATCTATAGCTTAATCACCAACCAATTAAAAGAAACTAAAAATGGTCTTTTTGTTACTATTGTTTACCTCCTCACACAACACTGTGGATTTGAGCAATGTTTTTTTAATTTGGTCATCAAATTTTTGTTTTGTGTGATTTAGCTCTTTTGAGCCCAAATTAGCACCAAATTGCATTGTTTTTAAGAGGGGGTTGAATTAAAAGATAGGGGGCTAAAGTGAAAAAGTCAGGCAAAATAAGTGGCGGATTTGAAATTTATTTTAAAAGTTCATTTTAGTCCTCCATTGTTTTGAGCTATAAGGTAACCTGTTCATGTAATTTTCAAAAATTCAATTTTGATACCGAACTTTATTTTCCTCATTTTCAGTCATTTTTTGGTGGGAGGAGAGAGAAGGAGTCGTTGTATTCTAGCATAGAGAGAGAAAATTGTTGTTGATGATAATTTTGGCCACCAAAATGATCGATTTTTAAGTCAAATAGTTCTATATAATGAACAGAGTTCAGATTAGTTTTTAATTTTTACCTTGAAAGTGTCTAAAGATATAGATATGAGCTCGGGAAGATCTTGTGTTTCAGGTTGATTTTGGGATTTGGGTTGGTGTTTTGAAGGCCATAGATTGATTTAACATTATTCTTAGAGTGTTTTATATGTATTTTTGGTAAAAATGAGTTGAAGATCAGTTTATTTATCAAAACATCCGGGACCTTATTTCTTCGGTCACCATAGTGATCAAATTCTGGGGATTCCTAGATAACATGTTTTTTTTTTAAATGATTGAGGTGGATGACATGTCATTTGCCCCATTAGCTTTTTCTTTGAAGATAAAGGCTCACGCGCGAGTCACTGTTTGATAGGCTAAGTGCTAGGCCTGGCTTACCAGGCCTAGCTGCGCCTGACCTAATTCTTCTCTTTTTTATAAAACAAAATTCAATTTTTTTTATTAATCCCTTAATTTTATATGTATTCTTTAAATAATTTTTTGGTATATGATTTAATTAATACCTTTTCTTTGTGATTTTGTTTGCTTATTTATCCTTTTTTAGATTGCGATTATTTTTTAATGATAATGAATGTGTTTACTTTTTAAAGAGGTTGATATGATTCATCTTTGCTTTCTTTAAAATTTTTTATAGATTATTTTTTAATATTGATTTTTTATCATATTTTAAATATATTCAACCTTGCATAATATTTTTTTTATTTTATTCAATTTTATGTGTGTGTCGGTTTCTATGATAAATTTATTTTGATAAACAAATTCATTAAATATAACAAGATAAATTACCCATGTTGAAATATTAAATATCTTTTTCTACATTTATCTCTTAGTTTTTTCAGTTTTTTTTTTATTTATTTTTGATCAATTATTTTTTCATTTCTTTACACAATGAATAATGATTTGTTTAGTTAAATGCATGCATAAGTTTTTCGATTTACATATAAGAATTTTTTTATATAAAAAACACGTTAAAAGATTATGCATGTTCGATTGTTTTTTATTATTATGTTTTGATGTTTTAGATTTGATCCTTATTCCTATAATTTCTTATTTTTATCCTTAATCCTTTTATAAAAGTTTAATTGTCTTTAATCGCATTCTTCAATCCAAGTTTATAGTGTATTTTTTTAAAAAAAAAATTTGTCTTCATTTTCTTGATTCTTGTCCTTTTCTTATTGTTTTTATTCTTTTCAATTTAACTCTCATATTGAAAGTTTGTTATTGCCCTTTGATTTATTTATTAATTAATTTATTGCAATTTTAACCCTCATTTTTCTTGTTTTTTAATTTTGGATTTTTTTAGTGTAGTCCTCACAATTGTTTTTTTCATATATAGTGCTTCTGGTCTAATAAGTCAGGTCACAATTTGAAAAGTTAACAGGTATTGAAATCTTTTGTCTTATTTTTTTCATTATCATCGTTCAACATTGTTTTTTTTTTAATTTTTTGTTGTTGCCTCATATTTTTACCATATTATCAAATTAATCAAGATTTAACCCAATTATCAAATTTCTCTTACTTCTTTAAAAACATAAGCGTCTCCTAATTTTTTTTTCTAGTTAAAAAAAATTGATCCGGCCTGCGGTGGCGTGTAGGCCACCAATCTAGTAAAACAATAAAGGATGAATTGAAATTCTTTTTTTTAAAAGGACAAAAAAACTTGATTCTAATCAACATGCCAAACTTGTAATCCACTTATGAGGTTAGGATAACCTGTACAAAAGAAAAGGAATAAAAAAATAGAGGTAAAGTCTCAAGCAAACTAAATAATGAAGGTGAAATTGAAAAATCAATTAAAAAAAACCCGAATCAACCAAGATTAACTCCACTAACCTACGCCTAGAAATATGAAATCGAGATAACCTAATGTTAAAGGATGAAATAAAAAAATCTAAAAAAAGATTGAAGTCAAATTAAGCTAATTTTTGAAATTTGTGACCCGGGTTATGAGACCGGGTTACCCAATAGAAGGCAAATTGTAGAAATCATGAAGTAAAATTCTCAATCATCTATAATTAAAAAAACAGAACAAATAGTTATCAAAAGAATGAAAATCAAATCTAGCATAAAAATTAAATTAAATAAAACAATGAGAGATGAAATGGAAAAATAAAATAAATCAAGAAAATGAAAAAAAAAATAGCAATAAAAAAAATAAAAACCAAATTTGGTATAAACATTAAGTGAAATAATATAATTAATGACAAAATAAAAAATTAAAACAAATCAAGAAAAGGATAAAAAAATAGCAATAAAAAGAATGAGTACCACATGTAACAAATGAAAATAATTGAAGAATGATGAAATTAAAAAAACTCAAATTTTATAAATTACATCAAATAAAAAAGTAATAATTAAAAGAACAATGATAAAGTCTGAAGAAAAACAAAATTGAAGGCCTACTTTGAAAAAAATAGAAGTTTTGACATGAGAATCGAGAATGAGATAAAAGAGGAAAATAAAAATAAAAGGTCATCGATGTCAAACCAAAGGTTCGTTCACATGTGTTATCCAGACATGGATAAGCTGCCGAGGAGATTTTAATGCCGCATTGGAAACCAGCGTTTGACCATTAGAGGACTCCGTACATGCCGTTTGAAGTGGACGTGCACCACCCATGCCTTGGAAATCACTTTTTTTTAATAATATTTATATTTATTAAAATATCAAATCGCCTTCAATGGACTTGATTATAACAAAAAAAAAAACCATGATGAAAATACAAAAAAGTTGTTGAAAGCCAGTTTAGTAAATTTTTTTCTAGGGATACTTTAGTCATTTTACTATTTTTAAATAAAGTGAAAAGTCTAAAAAACCCAAGTACCTTTTTTTTTCTTTTAAGGGTAATTAAGTTATTTTACTATGGTAAATAATATATGAGAAAATCAATTTACCCTCAACCAATTTCATAATGCCAATTTAACCTCGTGAAAAAATCATTTTGCCTCTAATTTTCACTTCATTTGCTGTTATTATGAAGAATAAAAACATCATTATACTATAGCAATTCATGATACAACGAGTCTTGACTCATAATAAAACACTAATTTTTTTCAGATTTTTTTTATTTAATTTAAATTTAATTATAATAGGCCATACACATCTAAAATAGTGCATTCATTAGAAAATTCATTTTTGCGACTTTCCTTAAAAGATCCAATCCTAAATGATCATCATGTGAAGAGCATACTCATTTATTAACAATACTTTTCTTTTTTAAATAATCTTGTATTTAGCAATATCTAAGATCCATGATATTGCGGACACCCACAAACACTTACAAATTAAAACATTTAGAAATGAAGTTGATTATATTATATTATATTACAATTTAAAACACTTTGGATAGAAAGAATGGATCAGATTATTATAATCAAGAAATTAACCGATTGTTTAATACATAAACCTTACTCCTACTTCTAAATTCCTTTAATATTTTAAAACATCATCACTAATGATCTTGAGAGATAATCAAGATTCCAGGCATTACAATTAAATTTGTAGTATAAGACTCATAATAAGAATTTATAAAAGAAAAGGAAAAAAGAGAGCCATATGTCATATAAGAAGCTAACAATAAATGGATTGGAAGATCGACTTAATCTTAATATTTGAAAAATTGTCATAGAATACTTGGAAAAAAAAGGAAATTAGATATATTATCTTGAGAAAAAGGAAAGGGAAATCTATGTACCCAGATGCCATAAAAATAGTGTGAAGACTTCTAAACAATGAAGCATTCGTGCATGGATTCATGGATTTTTTTTATGTGAATCTCTTTTTTTTTTTTTTTGCTACTTAAATGCATGATATTTTATTATCATTTCTTTTAATCAAGTGTTTTGATTGACTTCCATCTTTGGTTATAAAAATAGGGCTAGTCTGATCGATTCAAGGCCTGAAATGGTTCGGGTTGAATAAAAAAATAAAAGAAAAATTGATCCGGTTAAAAAATCAAGCTGACTCGAGTAAGACTCGGTCTGCAACCCACTAAATGTTTTTATTCAAAATAATATCATTTTCATTTATCTTTTTGAGTTGGTCTAAGGTGAACCTCCCAATTATGTACCCCGAGTCTTACAGACTCTGGTCTATCTCTAAGGTGAGTTTTACAACTATGAATCCATCTATTTTATAATAACCATAATCTGAGAACTCGGGTTATAGCCCCGACCAACCAAATAGCCTTGGAAAGACTTATTCAAAACCTGTTGAACCAACCAATTAGCCTTGGAAAAACTTATTCAAAACCTGTTGAACTTTTTTCTTTTTTAGAGAGGAACAATGTCATTTTAACATTTATAAAATAAAAAAAAAGGTTTGACTCATGTGAAACCACCTGGCCCGAGTTAATCCAAGTCAACCAACTCTTGACGGATTATGAGCAACTCTGTCAAATGATCATGGACATGAGATCACAGATGGGTGGTATGTGTACGCCTCTTTTTTAGTCGTATGGTCCCGGAAACAACTAGTCTCCTTCTCCTCCTTCTCCTCCTCCGACACTACCATTGTTCTAGTTTAATTTTTATTTGTACAAATAAAATTGTAATGAATATTTTGATTTCATATTATTCAATTTTATTTTTACATATTTCAATTTTATACAATTTTATTTGTTTAATTATTTTCTTTTTTTATTATTCTATACAATTTTATATTAATTATTATGTAAAATTTTATTTTTTAAAATATTTTTTAATTTTCACGGACAGAATTACCGATGGAATAAATCCATCGGTATTTTATAGAGAGTTGGAGTAAAATTACTGCATATGCCACAATCACCAACGAAATAATTCTATCGGTGATAAACCGATGGGAATACAAACGGAATCAACCCCTCGGTATATTCTAGAGAGTCGGGGGGGTGATTACTGCATATGCCACTATCACCAATGGAAATATACCGACGGAATATTCTGTCGGTTAATTTCCAGCGGGAAAAGTTTTTTTCTTTGCGTTTATTTTTCGTCTGTAAAACCATCAGTTTATAATATATTTTTTTACCGACATAATTAGCGAGAAATGATGGAATTACCGATGAACAGTATACTGATGGACGTATTCCGTCGGTGAATTAGTTGGTAAATTTTTTACCGATGGAATGGTAATCTCACACCGACAAAAAAAGTCTGTCGGTAAAATTGTAAAATGTTGTAGTGTATATGGCATGGTGATTTTTTCATTCATTAATTAATTTATGGTATGATTTCAGCTTATCTATAAACGTGAGGTGTATAAGTTTGGGCAAAGATAACCAAAGTTTGGGGATTCAGAGAGTTGATTTTAACATTCAAATTGATGGAATGACTATATATTTACACTATCAGGAAGGCCAACTTTTGTCATTGTTGTCAAAAGAAACTTTAAAACAGAAAAAATTATTCCTTACTGATGTTATCTGTTTTACGATTGTTGTGTGAAAAATAGCATTATATTTGTATTTACTTCCAGTACCAATGGAATACTATTTTGTATTTAAAAAAAAAGTGCAGAGACAATTAGACAAAAGGCAATAGCAATACATTGTAGACTACACGTATAACTCATATATATATTGCCACAGCACATTTCGGCGAGAACCAACTAGCAACCTTCAAACTCAATTGACATTTGAGCCTTATAACCACAGCTCTTCCTCTAACTCATAGTTCCAAATTGCTCTTATTTGTCATCCATTCCATTGAAGACGTAAGATTTCTAAGGATGAGGGGAGAGTTTGTGGAGAAGCAGGACAAAAACTATGAGCACCACAAGTGCCATACAAATCCAGGGTACGCCATTGAGTTGGATTGGAAGAACCGCACCAAAGAGAATGGTAAGTGAAAGCAAGGCGCATAGAAATGCCATTAGGTGAAATCCTCTAGCCACCATTGGAAACGCTTGCCATAGAACAATTCCTATGATTGAGGTATAGAAATTGAGCATCACGATAAAGACCAGTGAATGGAAACTAAAAGGGGTGAGGCCAAAAGAGTTGCTGCTATTGACTGTGCAGAAAGCAGCAAAGAGATTTGTTAAGATGGTGAAAGGCACCATCACCAATGCATTAGCCCATCTCTCGAAAATGCCCTTCTTGCTAGAGGTTGCTGCTGCTTCTACAATATTTGTTGCTGCCTCGTCGTCATTCATCATCTCAAAGTTTGGAGATTCGAGGCTTAGTTCACCCATCTCCACGATAAGGCTGCTAGGATTCTCAACCGAGTAGCACGATTCATTCTCGGTGTGCTGAAATGGAAAAAGAAAAGAAGATGTGATTATGAGTAATTACTAAATAAAATGATTAGCATCTTAATTATGGATTTTTTAATTGTATCTAGCTATTATGTATTAAGATCGAAATGGGTATATATTTTAATTTGTAAAAAAAATGTTTGTTTTTTGGAAGGGGAACAGAATATAATATATGCATGGACAAAGTTAAATTGAAAAGTACTAGCCCTTTTGGGATTTATCTATGATATATAGATATGTTTTCTTAAATCAATCGTGACTTTACTGTTTTTTTATTTTATTTTATTTTCTTTGAAGGGACTATGAGACAGCTTTTTTTTTGTTGGTTTACATGAAGGCAGGGTTGAAGTTATACCCTTTTTCTCCATGTCAATTGGCGGGTCGAGGTGGGAGGATGACAACCTTAATTAACTTCTACATACAAAAATCAAACAAGCCAAAATTTATTACATCCCATGTTTAGATTTCTATCCTGTCTTATCTATTTTCGCTCCCTTTTGTCGAGTTTGCTAACAAACAATTAATGCTGACAAAAGTGTCTAGCTAGGGTGAAAAGCAATGAAGTTGGGGAGATTGAGGAGGATGATATCCCTAACAATAACACAAGTGGGGTTTCCATGCATGAAACAAGTGCTGATTCTGTCATCATTGACAGAATATCATAGCACTTGCCGATTGATTCAAACCCATAAAATGTCTTGCAGACAAAGCACATATAAATTAACAAAGCACCCTCTCTTATGATGAAAAAAAGGGAAAAGAAGAAGAAAAACAGAGAGAAACTAAGACCGCATGGAAAATTAAACGAGCAAAAAGAGTGAAGCTGAGCCCTCTAATCTAATTATTACCTTGGCCATATTGGAGTTGGCGGGAGAGAGAAACCTTCTTTCCAATAAGAGCCCATTTATAAAGCTTTTGGCGCTGTCCCTGTGAAAGAGGACATCGTTCATTTTTATGACATTAAAATTGTCCTACTTGCGACCTGTGATAATTTCAAACTATTTATCCAAGGGTCCGATGAATCTATCTATGCACATATTGATCGAGATGTGCATATGCCACAGCCTTGGTATGTCAGTCGCCTTAAAACTCAAGTGCTTATTGCTCAGAGACAAATACAGACATTCTCATCAAGTGGTGAAAATAAAAATAGAAAACCTGACTGATATCTCTGTGCCATGTTGGTTTACGATAAATGGCTGCATCTACAGTTGGAGAGGAATACAAAGGCAAAATGAAGGAGCTAACATTGAGGTGATATATATGAAATAAAAAGGGTGATGAGCATCGGGGTTGTAACCGTGTGGCAGTCACACTACTATAAGAGCAAGGAATTAAGACAAGAAAGGATGAGAGAGTTTTAAATTAAGCCGTTTTCTATCCATACTTATATTTAATACACAATTTTATTTCTACCTTTTTTCTAACAGAAAATCTTTAAGAAGAAAGGGAGGTTCAAGCGTGCAAATCCATAATCATAAAGCTAGGATTTGTCTTAATTTCTGTCATAATACATACTAACAATATATGGTAGGTGTCCAGTGATAAGAGTTTGAGATGAAAGAGTTTGCTCTCCCTATGGTTTCAAGTTTAAGCCCTATGGTTACTAATATTGATGGCCACTAGAAGCTTACCAGCTGGTTGTCGTTAACTTCAGGATCTGTGAGGATTAGTTGAGGTGCGCGCAAACTGTCCCGGATACCTCAAGATGTGAGAAACATTATGAAATACATGTGATGTGATATAATGGCTTAATCTAGAATTAAATTCCAAGATCAAATTTAAAAATAAAACTGTACATTGATTTCGATTCAACACTATGCATCCCTCCCATATATATATATATATATACGAGAACGTTTTTATTTTTAGTCGTTTTGGTCTGGTGCTGTAATCAAGCTTTCAAGGATTAATATTTTGATGATCATTAAGGCATAATTAGGAGTACTATCTTTAAGTCAAAAAGTTTCTTTCTATTACATATTAATTGCTTGATTATATAGTCCAAGTAATTAATTTAAATTTGTCATGAAAGTTTGAAGTGGTTGCATTCTCTGTTTTCCTATGCTTGGAGGATTGCCCCAAGTGAGAGTATTTAAACTAGCTAGCTCCATCAACGAAATGAGTACTTGATCCTCTGAGAATTGTCTTTAACAAGTGTTTTTACTTGGTGTTGAGTATCATTGCTAATTTAGATAGTTAAGTGGAATATTCCAAGCATAGTCTTCCATCCCTTTTGCTGGTGGCCTTAAAAAAGATGGACTGCATCGCTTACTTTATTAGTTTCACCTCCCCACCCATGGAA
>Ga0325414_1001714_pt1 | contig 21550 bp, 11 predicted proteins | sample PopdelMetagenome_8_FD_206183 | JGI IMG/M metagenome (GOLD analysis project Ga0325414, IMG submission 206183) | Populus deltoides microbial communities from Bellville, Georgia, United States - Leaf-PdKOR-R3 | ecosystem: Host-associated > Plants > Phyllosphere > Phylloplane/Leaf | place: USA... | reverse complement strand
CACGCGCCACCGTCACTGGCGATGCGTGGGCTCACGCGCCACCGCAGGCAACGCCTGGAAACGGGTAGATTTGGCCTGCTTTCTTCTTCTCTTCCTTTCTTCGCCGGTGGTACCCTGCAAAACAACCAAAAACGTAACAAAGCAGTGGTTTTTGTTTTGTTTTCTCCTTAGATCTGCTCCCGGTCTTCTTTCTTCCCCCTAGTTTTCTGTTCTCTCCTTCTTCAGGTGGCAAACTTGGCACCTAAGGAAGGAGCTGGAGGCCGGAGCTACGGGTGCAGCCGTTAGTGGGGGAGGAGTTGTTGCGAGGTCGGCTTTGCTGCGGGAGGCCGAAGACGGGTCGATCTGTGGTGTGCAGAGGGGTAGCCTTGGCTGGGCGTCTGTGGTGTCAGCCAGGTGAGGGAGATCTGGCGAGGGGCTCAATGGAGGCCGGTCTTGGCGAGCTGGCCAGTTGACAGATAGGGCTGCTTCGGGTGGAGATGGGAAGGTTGTGAGATTGACGGTTTCAGCCATGTGTATGAAAGGGGAGGCTTGAGGTGAGCCGACCAGGGAAGAGGAAGGTGCAGAAGCCGGTCTCTGTCTGTGTTGGCTAGGAGAGGGAAGGTCTGGTGCTAAGGGTTAGCGGGGCCACCGCTACTGGGAGGAGGATATGAAGGAGAAGATCAGGGAAGTGGGGACGCTATGTGAAGTGGGGTGTTTGTTTAAGGGGGTTATGTGGGTATAGTCTGTGGGTAGCGCCCAGGGAGGAGGTTCATTGGCGGCTGAGAAGGGAGGCTTGTCCGGCTGAAGGAAGAAGAAACCGAATCCAGGGGGGGCGCCGCTTCATTTCCTTTTTAGCCAAGTGGGGGCGGCTGGGTCTTTGGAAAAGATGGGTTTGTAGGGTTAGGGTTTTTTTTTTGTATTTTTCTAATGTTTTAAAATTGCCCTCCCCTTGTGTGTGTTTGAAGACCAGTATTTATAGGCAAAATGTTGCTTGGGCCTCAAAATTGGTCCCTCAACTTCTTTTTTTTTTTGTAAATTTTGATTTTTTTGATTTTTTTGTATTTTTTTGAAAACGAGCAATATCAACATCGACTCAATGAGGAAAATCAATGATTTTAAAAATAACACATTAAAAGTTGAACGCGTTCCAAATATCTTTAAAAATTTAAATTCTTTTGAGACGATGCTAAAAATGTTAAAAACGATGCAAATGTATTAAAAATGTATTTTTTGGATTTTTAATGTTTTTTGCTATTTTTGAATTTTTCTGAAAATTTATCAAAACATGGATCAAAAATTGGGTAACAACATACACAATCCATTTTCTTTTTCGTCCTAAGATTATTTTAGTCATTGAAATGTTCCCAAATACTAATTTGACCCTATTGAATTTGACAATGACTATTGTGTCTCTATAAAAAGTTTATTTTACTTTTAAATGGTCAGTTTATTTGATTAGTTCTTTAAAGATATAATGGAGTTTTCACTATGGATTACTGTAGTAAAAATACCACGCCTTTTAAAGCATTATTAATAGTTAAAAGGACAAGTGCATTTAATTAATAGTTGAGCAAAAACAAATATAAAAGAATGGCATGAAAAGAACAAAAAAATAGAATCAAAGGGATTACATGGTTGTGTCCATGATGGAATTATGAATAAAGTCATAGTAGTGTATACAATAATCTTCTAATCACTTTTAGATTTTACCAGCCAACTTACCTTTTAGATTTTACCAGCCAACTTACTTGCTCCTTGCTACGAGTCCTATAAAAAAAATATTGGCATTGTAACACCTTAAACTTTTAAATGCATTTATTCTCACTTCTAATAATCATCTATGTAAAAATTTAGGTAATTTTGCTTTTCGCGAATCTTTTCATTAATATTTATAGAACTCAATACTTTTCATACTTTGATGCAATACTTAACCTAGTTTATTACTTTTTTCAATGAAATTTTAGCAAAGTTTTCTTTATATGAAAACTTTATCCAGATTTTTAACATGCATAACAATAATAATCAATACATACTTTCATAATCATCCGGATAGCCTCAAGTATACCCTCAACCCATAATCATCCATTATCAACATCACCACATTAAACATCAAATGCATGCAATACTATTCCATAAAACTCTTTAAATAATATATCATACATGCACCATGAAATACAAGTTAACTAACAATTTATTGTTTTTAAATACCACTCCAAAAGATCAAACTAAACTTATACTTCAATTTATTACAAAATAATAGCAAACTCTACCTAATACAACTACAAAAAATCTATTTGATAATCTACTGTTGCAATGCCAAGTGGAAATGACTTAAAACATACATACATAAAATTAGTTATTTAGTAAAACGTGCATTTCATTACAACAACTTGAAAGTATTGACGTTACTTTAATTATCTTTCCATAAAACAATTACTTGGGTTTCGACATTGTCCAACTTCTCACATGCATAAATCCCATCTATATGCTACCATAGTATCCATTTTCATAACCCAAATCGATGTCCAAAACATTATGCCACTAAATCTCACAACTCCATTTCAATATCTATTTCTTTCGTAACCATTTTCCATATTCGATATCAATTTTCACCTTATAAAGGTTTTTTTTTTTATTAAAGTGAGAAATTATCTACTTATAACAAAATTTTGTTCATCCCAATCTAAATTTACATGCAAATAATAACATTAACCTCAACACATTGTAAACACTTAACAAAAAAAAAGAGAGTAAAGTCAGAAATGACTCCACCATCACTGCTGATTTCTGAATCGGCAGCAATACAGTTTTTTCTACTGATCTCTAAATCGACAGAGATAGTTTTTCGGTGTCGATTCATAATCGGCAGTGACGCAATTTTTGTTGCCGATCTCTGAATCGACAGCGACATAGTTTGGCTACCAATTTCTGAATCGACAACGAGATAGTTTTTCGTTGCTGATTTTTGAATCAGCAGCGATGCAGTTTTTGCTGCCTTTTTCTATATAGGCAGCGACAGTTTTTCACTGTCAATTTCTGAATCGGCAGCGATGCAGTTTTTGTTGCTGATTTCTAAATCGGCAGCGACTTAGTTTTTCATTGCTGATCTATGAATCGACATCGACACTGTAAAATCCAACAAAAATTAGTGTTGGACCGGCCTATCCTAGGGGAGAATTAGAATAGAAACCAATCTAAAATAACCTAAAAGGGGGACATGGATAGTCTTTGTCCAGCACCCAAACACCCTACCTCATTTAAGAGGGGGTATAAATCCAAGAAGATAGAGAGAGAGGGCTACTTTTCCCTCTTCCTAAAAGGAGCTGCATACTCTTGGCCCCTTTTCTCTTCCCAAAATGAGCTGCGTACTCTTGCCCCTTTCCTCCTTCCCAAAGAGAGCTCAATAAACTTTGCTGCATGTGCCTTCTCAGGCATGAGAGAGAGAAGGGAGACCTTGAGAGGAGGTTGAATAGCTGCAAGCATGAAGGGAGTAGAGGTTGACAGGAGAAGGAGAAACCAAAAGAGAGGAAGAGAAAGAAGCAAACTGAGAGTAGAAGGGGAGAAATACTGTTAAACCCTTCCCAAAACTACTAGATTCGTGAGGTATGAACCATGTCTTTCTCCACCTATTCTTAAGGCCTTGCAATCAAAAGGAAAAAGAAAACTATGGGTGCAGGCCCAAGAATTTTACATCAACTGTTAAGGAAAAAACTAAGCTAAAAAAAGGGACAAAACGGGGCTGAAAAGGGTGACCTCACTCCAGAACATTCAATAAGGGAAATGGACGATTATGAATATACAAACCTAGAAAGAGGACCGACCATAATGAGGGCTGAAAAAATTATGAACTCAAGTGACAAAATACATGAATGATGATCTTGTTAGAACTCTAGAAACATACTTGAACCAAAAACAGAATACATACATGAGTTAATGATGCAATTTATGCATATTGAGTCGATTAAAATATATGTAAATGTGTTGAATTAATGTTAAATATGAATTTGTGTTGCTAATAAACCTTGAGAGACATGCTGCAGCTGAAACAAGAATTTCTCTAGTTAATGCCTTGGTTCATTGATATGTTGAATGGATATGTGTGGTTGTGAATCAAGAAAGTGAGCATGTGTTTGTGAATTGTATTGGTACATTGTCATAACACAAGTGAGAATGCATGAATTTATGTAGTAGCTATGCTAAATGCCAATGTTGGAAGGAATGAGTTAGGAAAACCTTGCTAAATAAAATGCATTGATGTTTGTGTTGTTGATGATGAATGATGAAGGGAATGTGATTAGGTGAGCCCTATGTCCATCTTGGGCAAGAAGCATGGGTAGAGGGAAGTCTAGCGTAAGCCTTACATTTGGCCAAAAGGAAGTAATGAAACCATAAATGATTCCTTCGCCACTACCGATTCAAAAATCGACAGTGACTTAGTTTTTTTCAATAATTTTTGCGTTAGTCGAAAATCATATGCGCTGCCAAATTGTGTTGTCTACAGCGAATCAGGTTTCACTGCTAAAATGTGTTGTCTGCAGCGAATCAGTTTTTGCTGTTGAATTGTGTTGTCTGCAGCTAATCAGTTTCGCTGCTGAATTGTGTTGTTTGCAGCGAATTAGGTTTTGCTATCGAATTATGTTGTCTTGCTGCCGAATTGTGTCGTCTGCAGCGAATTAGTTCTTGCTATCTAATTATGGTGTCTGCAGCGAATTAGTTCTTGCTATCTAATTATGGTGTCTGCAACGAATTATTTTTCGCTGCCGAATTGTGGTGCCAACAACGAATTAGTTTTGTTGTCGAATTATGGTGTCTGCAGTGAATCATTTTTTCGCTGTCGAATTTCGGTGTCGCCAACGATCACTTTGCTGATGATTCTGTGTTTCAGCGAATCTGTCCGTTGATGAATCTACGTCATTAGCGAACCAACTTTCGCTAACTAACTTCTGCAGTAGATTTATGTATTTGAATAGGTCCAATGATTACATTATGTGGCTGTAATACATGGAACACTTGAATATGAACTTGTGTATGCTTAAGACATGCATGGTGAAGAATTATGCAATTTCTGAATACAAATGTACTGATTTGTGGCCATCGACGTTTTAGGTGGTGCGACTAGGATCGGACCTTCGTCAGGATAAGGACACCCCACGGGTAGAAACAGGTAGGTGGTTTCCACCTTTTTCTCGTATGATGTTAATGTTTTGAAATGAATTGCTTATGGATGATATATCATTGAATCCTTGATGAATGATGAAACAAAAATGAAATGTTTGATTGAATTCTTGATGAATGTTGACACAACTATGAAATGTTGATCGAGTTCTTGATGAATGTTGAAACGATGATGAAAATGTTAATGGCATCCAGGATAGGTGACCAAGTTGTGATTGATGATTAGCTTCGGCTAATGACATGCATGATGGATGACTAAGTTGTGATTGTTAATTAGCTTTGGCTAATGGCATCCGAGATGGATGACCGGGTTGTGCTTGATGATTAGCTTCAACTAATAACATTTAAAATGAATGATCGGGTTGTGATTGTTGATTAGCTTTGGCTAATGGCATTCGAGAAGGATGACTGAGTTGTGGTTGATGATTTGTTTTGGTAAATGACATCTTAGATGAATGGCCGAGTCAATTATGACAATTGGCTTCGGCTAATGGTGTCAGTAAGAGATGATGAGTTTGACTTTTGTGTTTAGTTTCTGGTTAACCGCATTCAAGATAGATAACCGAGTTTAGACATTACGATTAGCTATGGTTAAAAGTATCCCAAGTGGATGACCGGGTTAAGGTGAAGTAATTAACCCCGACCGAAGATAAACTTCGGCCCCACCACTCCTAAGGAGAGGTTGGGGCATATGAATGAGGATAATACATCTAGCAAAATAATAGGGATTGCATAATGTATATGAGAAGTGAATGAAAGAATGTACTCACCTTCAGTTGATAACAAAAAGTAACGATAACGTCCTTCTAGTTGTTATTATATGTTTAGATTATTTACAACTCTTGTATCCATGTTGTTTTTGTAACAGGGACATCACACAATCAAGATGTGTAGGAAAACCGTTCCACGGGTTCATATATTTTTAAAGGTGCTACGTAATAGTATGTCTTAAGTGTTATGTTAAATATTTGCCATTCGACACTTTTGTAAGGACTTGTAATGAAAACTGTAATGGAATATGGACGTGGATGTGCGAATATGTAGATATGATGTCATTAATATATTTATGTGGTACTCTATTTTATGAAGATGTTGTGTTGTGAATTCACATGAGGATCGTACGAAAGAATGTACTAGTTGTGTAAAATTGCCGTTCGACACTCATGTATAAACTCGTGTTGATAACGAGACTAAAACAAGAATGCAAACTCACGAGTACGTTACTATAATGTAATGTAAATGTAATGATATAAAAATATAATAATATGGGCATGTGTATTGAGTATCCATCTTATGAGAATGTTGATTTACGAAAACTATATCCGTTTGATGCCATGATAAGGAAGGGAACGTAATTACTAATTCGCGGAATGTCAATGCGAGAATTATCGAGAACAAAAAAAAATCCACCGATTTTGGCTTTGAAAAAGCCGGGTCGTTACAACATTCTTTCACGAAATCCATACTCATAAGTATTGTCTCGGGGCAATGTCAAATGTCGCGCTAAAGCCTCCTGAGAGGTATGTTAGGACATGAAAAGGTTTTGTGTTTAATTATAAAATTATGATTATAAGGTTCAGAAGTCGCCACCAAGTATTATGGTCATTAGAAAACCTATAGTTTGTGAGAGTCCGGGTAAGGGACTGGTTGTGTAAGGGGAAGACACATCACTCACAGTGCACCCTACCTAAGGTAAGCTGCATTGTTGTTTGATTATTTTTCTAGGTCAAGTTTCTATTCGTTGGTTTTTTTCTAAGATATAAAGCAGATCTCTCTTCGTGAGAAAGTCTTTACCTTATTGAGTTAAATCCTAATCATTTTAAAGTCTAAATCTTAGCATCGAATTTATGTTGCACTTTATATCTTTAATACCCAATAGAATACTCTATTATCTAGTTTTACACCCTCAAATATTAAAGTGTACATCTAAACCCTAATATAAAATGAACAAAATGATTGGTGAGGGGTTTTTGATATTTTGGCCAAATCCTAACGGATAATCATAAACTAATTACGATATTCATCTTCGCATTTCTAAACATGAGAAAGATGCATTTTTTATTTATTTATAAAAAACTATGTTTGGAAAACTTTTAGGATTCAACCATATGCATGTGAACAAAATATTTTTTGTTTTTTTAAAAGATGAAATTAATTTAATTTTTTTTGAGAATTTTTTTTTAAAAAAAAATTGTTAGGAAAGTTTTGGAGAAAACTGAGTATTTTAATACCGGATTTGTATCTTACAGTGTAAATATACAGCCCGATATTATGCAAAATTGGTAGAAAAACTTTCAAGAAAATCACAAATATTTTGAAACAACCCTTCAAATTTTTCCCCTTTTCCTTTGAATTTTTATTTTTTTGTTATATAATATTATATAATAATTATTATCAAATATAAATTGGGCTGGACTCGGCCCAACCATCCAGGTTTCGATCCAACTCGAATGACAACCCAATAAACCTTTTTTTTTTGGGTGGCTTGGACCCAACCCAATCATCTGGGCTGGGCCTAAATGGGGTCTAGTCCACATGGTTGCTAGCTCGATCCAACAACCATGTTAATTAATTATGCTGCATGCAAAATAAATTTTTGTTTTGCATGTAACAACCTTGCAATGGGGAGAGGGAAGGGAATGAGTTTACCTAGTGTAGGGAGCGATGTGGCTGGCGTCACTAGGAGGCTGACGTGATGTTAGTGGTGGCGCTGATGGAAGAATTGGTTGCCGACATTGGTTATGGGAGGAAGAAGAAACCTTCGGCTGAGAGGAAGAAGGAGAAGTTGGTGTGGTGGTTACTATGCCGATAAAGGGATGGATTGGAGGAGGAGGTTGTGTGGTAGTTGTTCATGGTGGTTTTGGGGTTGTGGTGGTTGAAGAGGCGGTAGAGAGAAAAGAAAGAGAGAGAACTAATAATAGAGAGAGGAAAAAACTAGGGGGATACTAATTTTTGTCAACTTTGGACCTAGATTTTCTTCTCCCTTAGGCCATGAAATCCACCCTTATTTATTAGGGGTGGAAGAGGGATATTTTGTCTTTAATGGTGCTAAATTTTGGCTCTTGATTCGACACAGAAGGATCCCAATCATTGACTCAAAGTGGCCATCATGACCTGAGAAAGTTACTGCAGAAGGGTTGGTCGGGTTGACCACTTTGAGACGGTGCCATAAGCACTGTGGCGTACATTAGCCAGAATGGACCATATTGGTTTGTAGTCAAATGTCAGGCCATCATTTGTGTGCAAGTTTTGTCAAATTTGGTGGCGAGATGAAGCATTAAATGCTTTGAGAAGAAGGCCACTCGAGTAGTTTTTTCGGGTAAAATGTGAAGAAGAAGATGAATAGTAACCAAAATGACGTTTTTGGTCAAGTTTATTTTAGCCCTTCGATTTATGATTTCTCTCAGTTACAGCCCTAATTGAGTTCAAACTTTTAATTTTTTCCCTAACGTACTTCAATCTTACCCTTGGATTTCAGTGTCTTTTTTATTTTGATCCTTGGTCTTGGATTTATATAAATTGACCCTCAATTGACAATTAAATTTTTAATTTTCTTTAAATTCACCCCTAATTTCATCCAATTTTGTCTCCATAGTTCGACACCTTTTGCAAAATGATTATTGGCTATGAATTTCTTGAATTTAACCCTTAATTGACCTTAAAATATTGATTTTCTTGCAATTATACCCCTGATTTGAATCAATTAACTTGGTCAAAATTAAATTTGGTCTCCTACAATTTCAATTTTCTTAATTAAGCTCAAATTTGGCTCCTAAATTTAATTTTTCACCAATTAAGCCCCTAATAAAATTAATTTGACCCATTTAAAGTACAATTAAGTTCTTGCACCTAATTAAATCCTTCAATTGGACCCGAATTAATTCTTAAATATAATTAAACTTTAATTTGGCCCATGATTAAATCAAATTGGCCTATTAAAAATTCAATTATGTCATTGGACTTGTTTTTATGCAAATTCGTTCAATAATCATGTAACTTGACCTTCGATCTACAATGTCTCTTTAGTTTTGGGTAAAATGAGGTATAATTAGTCTCCCGATTCCATCCAAAATTACAGCTTGATTTTTTCTACATGTGAAATTCTCCAAGCTTGCTTTTGCCAAAACACTAGTCTTTATTTTATTTTTTGTTTTTGAAAAGAAAAAAGATGAATTTGGAGAATAACCCATAAATAATTTATGATAGTTGCCCTCCTCTTTACAATATTATGACAGAAAGTCTCGTAAGAGACATTAGATAGTAAATTTTGTAAAGAGATAAAAAAGAATGCTGATAATGGATTCACTAGATCAAGAAATGATCAATGTTTCTAAAAATATTTGAATTGAGAGCTTAAAAGCACATTCAGAAGAAAAAGGGATAAGGCTAGAAAGCGCACTTGAAAGAAAATGAGATAAGGTTTGTAAAGAAAAAGATGATCTTTGTGAAAAACTGAAATACTTTTTTTCAAAGTGGTCTTATCGTAATAGGCGATCTGCCCAGGTAGAAAATAAAAGATTTTCAAAGTGGTCTTATCGTAATGAACGACATATCCAGGTGAAAATGCAATTTTTTTTCAAAATAATCTCATTTTAATGGGCAACTTGCCCAGGTAAAAAAATGCAAAGATTTTTCTAGTGGTGAAAAATGCAAAGATTTTTCAAAGTGGTCTTATTGTAATAGGCGACTTGCCGATAAGGAAAATGCAAAGAGTTTTCAAAGTGGTCTTATTATAATGAGCGACCTGTTCAAGTGAAAAAATGTCAAGATTTTACAAAATGATTTTATTGTAATGGGTGATCTGATCAGGTAAAAACAAATATCAAGATCTTTTTAGTGGTGAAAAATATGAAATTTTTTCAAAACCATTTTTCCAACATATCCATTAACATAAGTATCTTTATATGAAACTTACAATTCTACAAACATGACATTTGTTAGGCATTCCAATACCCAATTCCTTTTTTTTCAACAAATCTTAGTTCCATTCAAAAACCTCTCTAATTGGTTGACCACGTATCCTTAAAGTTCCCTACTTTCCATCTGATTTTTTTCACTTCAATTTTATCATTTAAACTAACTATCACCACATAATTTCACAAGATATTCAACAAAACAAACATTTTAAAAAAAATCCCATAAACCCTAAAGCTTAAGATTTTAAGCTTTTCAATCCTATATATTAATTAACCAAATTGAAACCTTCCCAAGTCATTTTTATAACCTAACATCAATAAAACCAACTTAAATAAGCATTCTAATATACACACAGCATAAACCCTAACTTCAAGAATTGGATAAATTTCAACCCAAGCATAAAAACCCCTTAATATAAGAAATAAATTGGTTAGAACTTCTTACCACAACCAAAAACACCCAATGGAATGAGTTCATTGCCAAATTCTCCAAGTTTCCCATTTCCTCTTCAATTTAACACACTTTCCCTCACTAACTTCTTCACTTTTCATCGATAAAAGTCCCTCCAAAGGTTGTGTTTATGTGTTTATTCCTCTTAATCTACCATCAACACACTTTAATTAAGAATCCTAATATAGAGAAAATTAATAAAAAATTTGGAGAAAATAAAAAAAAAGAGAGATTTGCTCTTTGTTCATGGCTGCTGGCATTTTTAAGAGGAGAAGGAGCTGCAATATTTGATCTAATTACATTTTTACCCTTATTTATTGTCCACATGCTATTTTCTATATTTTCTCTCGACCACTACTAATTTTGTATGGCCTTTACAAATTTTAATTGACCTAAAATTTTAACAAAAGTTAGAAAAATATGTCAGGAGACTCCTCGTAAAATTTCAACCCAATTCGACAGTCGGATTGAGAATAATACTTGATATCGTAAAAATAGATAATAGGTAATTTTTCACCAAAATTCCAAATTTGCTTATTTTTTCATTACATAATGAATCATAATTCTCATAATGATTCATTGTAGAATGCCATCCATAATCATAATAAAAATGCTTTTTAGAGTTTTCACCACTTTTAGTCGAAATTGCGTGTATGTACACGAGACTTATACTAGCAAGTTAATGTTATTTGCGTGTAAAACCATATATTGCTTTATTCAAAATTCCACTTCATTCTTCTTGTTGTTTTTTTTTTCTAACCATTTTCACCTCAATTTATAAAAAAAAACTTTCTTTTAAAATGATTATTTTACCAGTCAAAAAGTTTATGCGATTTATTACTAGTTACCACTTTTTCATACTCATTTTATTATTTTATTTCATCCTAAATTTAAGTCGATTTACTATGGACTTTTATCCCATATTATGACATTTTTCTCTTTTAATCTACCTTTTATGTTTTTTCTTTTAAAGATAACCCTTTTAATCTACCATTTTTAGGCTAGAGGTTTACAAGCATTGTTAACACATTCTTTAGCATAAAGAAAATTTTTATTTGTAAACGGAAGATTTGCTGCATCCAATTAATAAAACAAATCAAGAAATATATTTTTCAATAAATATTTTAAAAAATTGTTAATATTAACTAAAGACTAAGTCAGTAAATTGAAAATAGAAGCAAACTAAGATATATATTCTTGTTGTCATAGAGAGCTCTTAAGTTATTTTAATTATATGACAATAATGTTTTTTTTATAAGAACAATAATAATTTAAATTTCGTTAAAACAAAATAATTTTCTAACATAATTCCTCTTTTTTATTAATAATTTTTTAACAAAAAAAATATAGCTTTCCATAATCATAAAAAAGTGATTATAAAATCTAAAATAAAGATAAAAAAAGTATATCTTTAATTAAAACCCCTTCACCTTATTAATATGCTCTTTTTTAATATTTTTAATAGAATTGTTATTTTTTTTAATAATAGTTTATCATAACCATAAAATATTTTTTTTTAAACTATGTTTTGATAATTTGAAATGAATGTATTAAAAAAATAAGAATAATATATTTTCATGGAGAGCATTTTAGTATTTTTCTTTTTAATTAATTATGTGATAATAAAAAATGATATTGACATGAAAGAAAACTAATAAAATTATGGAGAAAATGGATTGTTTTTGTCAAATTGTCTTTTTTTTTATTCATGTAATCTTTTGGTTTTTTGATAAAAAAAATATTATTTTCTATAAACGTTTTTTTTATCAATTTTAGAGCCCCACATAAATATACAAAAAATAAAAAACAAAAAGGTTGAAAAAAAAAGAAAATGAATAACACCTATAAAATTGTCAAAGACTAATCAATGAGGATCAAAATATATAAATTTGGAAAAATTAATAGACTAATTTTGACCAATAAAGGCACTAATCATAATAGAAATTAATTGAATTTGGGATCTATTCTTCAAAACATGAAAAAATTGATGCACCAACTTCTCAGTCTAGCAAACATAGCAGCAGCAACGGCTGCACATCTCTTCTCTGATCAGCAACGAGAGCTCAGGCAACAGCGTCCAGCCTCTCCATGCTGGCAATTTCTCCACATCACAAGGCAGAATAGATCCACTCACATAGCAGCATCATCTTACTTTCATTTTAATTTTATTTTATTTTAAATTTATTTTTAATATTTTAAATAATATATTTAGATTAAAATTTTGTTGTTAAGCTAAGGCAAAAAAAAAATTCTGACTCGGCCGTTGTTGATAGCTGGTCTCAGTCCAGTAGCAGCCACAGTGATACGGGTCCAGCAATATATAGCAACGTGATCTCCTTTCCTATGCACCAACTCCAGACCAAGAGCAGCAACATCCATCAACAACTGCATCGCCTTTCCACTACTCAAACGGTTTCTCCACAGCAGTAACATCCGTGGACGACTCCAGCAGCGGCCACGAGCAACAGACGCAGTAGCACTTGCCGTTCAACCCAGTAGCAGCCATAACGACATCTCAACCAAGCAAGCAAGCGGTTTTAATTGTTTTAAGGAAATCATGCAGTGAAGTCCCTTCTTTATCTCATGAAGCGTACGTCGTGTTGTTTTTTCCCCCTAGACAATGAATGTATTAAGCTGTCGTGCATAGTTTCTTGTAGTCGGTACTCCTGCTCTTTGATTCTGATGTTGTTTGAACCTCGTCGTACGTTTTAGCTAGCTTGCATGAATCCTAACTCTGTGTGACAATGTGTGTGCGTCTGGGAAATAATTCTACTGGACATAAGGATCGAAGTTTGGTTTTGAGAGAGAAACCCGTGGATCAGGCTTGGGATCTTGGTAAGGCTTCTAGTTGTTTATATATATACATATAGCTAAAAAGCATCACCGTTTAAGATTACTGTGTCATAATTTATTATGGATTATAGCTGTGTATTTTTTGAATAATTGTTTTTGATCCTTAAATTTTTATTTTTTATAAAATGGCTTTTTGGAGCTCAAATTAGCCTCCAATTGCATATATTTTTAGGAGAAAAGATTAAATTGAAAGCAAAGGGATTGAAGTGAAAATCTCGGGTAATATAAAAGGCAGGTTGAAAGTTTCGTTGAAACATTCATTTTAATCATTTATGTTTTTTAGGTATAAGGTTACTGGTCCCTTGAATTTCAAGACAATGCATTTTGATACCTAACTTTATTTACCTCTTTTTTCAGTCCTTTTCTGTTGGGAGGAGAGAGAGGAAATTGCCAGATTCCAACCTAGAGAGAGAAAATGGTCGTTGGGGAAGATTCTGACCACCAAAACAGTTGATTTTTATGTCAATAGGTTCCATATGATGAGAGGGCTAAATGATCTTAATCACATGGATTGTCATTTCACTTGGACTAATGGGAGCATCTGGAGCAAAATTGACAGAGTATTAGTCTACTCCTCTTGGTTTTCTCTTCAAAAACCAGCTCATATTCATTTTGACAACCCTAGAGCATTCTCGGATCATTCACCAGCAGTTGTCCGGTTTGATTACCAACTTACAAAGGGGAGGAGAAACTTCAAGTTCTCCAATATGTGGGCCTCTCATGATAACTTCCTAGAACTTATCTCTGAAAAATAGCACTCCAATGTTCATGGCTCTCCTATGTTCACTCCATGTAGAAAGTTTAAGCGCTGCTGAAGAGGCCACTAAAAGAGCATAATAAGCTACATTTCAGCATATCTCTAAGAGGGTTGCTAGAGCTGATGCAACTTTAAAGGATCACCAAATAGATCTTCATGCTGACAAGGATGATTTGCATCTTTTGGAATGTGATAAACAACTCAGATTGAAGCTGATAAATCTTAAGTCTGTGGAAAAAATGTTCTTTGCGCAAAAACTCAAATGCAATTTCTTCAAAGAGAGTGACAGAGGCACTAGTTTTTCCCATGCTCTTATAAGTTAGAAAAAAAAAGGAATCATATTCCAACTATCTAGTGTTGTAACGGTATCCTTAGTACATCGGCAGATGAAGTTGGTGAAGAATTTGTTAGATTTTACCAACAACTACTTGGAACGTCCAAGGAAACTCTTCCTATGGATATGGAGGTTGTTCGATGTGGGCCTTGTCTAGATGCCAATTCCCATGAGCTTCTTTTAGCTATTATGTCTAATGAAGATATCAAAAAGGCTTTGTTCAACATTGGAAATGATAAAGCTCCTTAACCCGATGGCTAGTCCTTCTTTTTCAAAAAATCATGGGATATCATAGGAGAGGATTTCTGTGCTGCAGTTCTGGATTTCTTTTCTTCTAGGGAGGTCTTGAAACAAATCAATCACTCTATTATAACATTGGTCTCCAAGTCAGCTAATGTAACTGCTGCAAATGATTTTAGACCCATCTCTTGTTGCAATGTGGTCTATAAAGTGATCTCTAATATTTTATCAAGAAGATTAGCTCATGCATTAAATGACATCATTAGTCCTATGCAAAATGCTTTCCTGGGTGGAAGAATGATGGCAGATAATATTAATCTGGTCCGAGAGTTTCTTCGACATTATGGCATGAAAAGGGCTTCGCCTAGGTGCCTTATGAAAATTGATTTCAAGAAAGCTTTTGATTCGGTTCAGTGGGATTTTATAAGAGAGCTTCTTCGAATGCTTGGCTTCTCAAATCATTTTGTTCACTTGATTATGAAATATGTTAAGACAACATCTTTCTCTGTCGCTGTTAATGGTAGCCTTTATGGTTTCTTTTCTAGGAAAAGTGGTGTGAGGCAGGGTGACCCCTTATTTTCTTATCTTTTTATTTCTTGCATGAAGTACTTCTCTAGGATGCTTAAGTTAGCATCCAGGAAATGTGACTTTCATTTTCACCCGAAATGTGGTGTATATGGTATATGCTACCTTGCTTTTGCTGATGATGTTCTCTTACTAACTCATGGGGATAGAATCTCAGTTTTCACTCTGTTTCAGCAGCTGATGATCTTTGGACAGACTTCAGGGTTGGTTATTAATATGGCTAAATCTTCCATTTATTTTGAAGGAGTTAGTGAAAACTTGAAGCAAGTTATTCTCCAGGATATTAGATTCAGATAAGGTAGCTTTCCCTTCAAACATCTTAGAGTTCCCCCCAGTCTCCACAGACTTCTAGCAAGCTAGTACTCTCCTCTCTTATATAAACTAGAATCGGCAGTCTAGAGTTGGATGGGAAAGCATCTTACTTATACTGGGAGGTTGGAGTTAATGAGGACAGTTCTATATGGAATGGTTCAGTTCTGGCTAAGTATTTTTCCTATGCCAGGTATTGTAATTAATCAGATTATTTGCATTTGTAGAAATTTCTTGTGGATAGGCAACACTGCTAAAGTATCTGTGCTCTAGTTGCTTGGAAAAATATTTGTCTTTCCAAGAAGGAAGGAGGCCTTGGCTTGTTTGACTTAAAGGCTAGAAACAAGAGTTTCCTAGCAAAACAACTCTGGAACATACATCTCAAAACGGACTCCATATGGATCCAATGGGTGCATCACTACTACTTGCATCGCCATTCTATATAGAGTACTGTGCATGCTCATAAAACATCTTCGCCCATGTAGAAGTCCATTATCTCTTTAAAAGATCAGTTAGTTGAGGATTGTGGGGGCCAAACTGAAGCCATGACGTTGCTAAGGAGCTGGAATAGTAGTGATGGCCATTTCTCGGCTAATGCATATGATTATCTTAGACTTTCTAGTATCTAGGTGAACTGGGAATGAGTGGCAGGAAGATGAGTCGCATAGCCATCTCTTTTTCACTTGTAATTGGACATCATACCCATGATGGAGAATTAAGTCCTGACTGCGAATAAATAGGAGGATGATGGCCCTGACCAATGCCATTAGAGGATTAAACTCAGGAATAAATAAATTAGAAGCTAGAATGAGAAGAGTTTCCTTAAGACTCACATTTTACTTAATATGGGAAGAAAGAAGCAAGAGGATATTTGATGACACTTGTATTACGATGGAAACTATATTTCAAAAATTTCAAGTGTTGTTTTACATAGTATTTCATTTCCATGAAAAAGACCACAACATCCTCAATATTGGCTGAAGTTTATGGTCATGGCTAGTTGACTCTATGGGCTGCTCTGGGCTGAATGCTTGTTATAAACTGGACTTCCCCTTACATGCCTGAGTAGTTTTCAGTGGACATCACTGAGGGCTACATATTGAGAATATAGTGATATAATTGTGACACTAATGTTCATTGTTTTGTGATGATATTGGTTAACTTGGTATTACTAGTTTTCTTGTTGGCTTCATTATCCCAGCCTTGTTGGTGCTGTGGCCGCTAGGTTGCTTCTCCTGTGAATATTGCCACTTGTTGTTGCTAGTGTTTATATGGACCATCATCTGAGGCTTGGGATGATTACTTTGGATATCTTTTCTTACTCCAACTCATCTGCTGGCCTTAAGTGATTTGATGATGTTATGCTCCTTCTAGCCTTCAGTGATGTACTTTGACAACATTTGATATCTGATTCTTGTGTCTTATTATCATGCCTTGTCTGATAATTATGTTGGCTACTGTGATGCTATACTTCTCTGGTTTACTGGAGTATGGTTTATGTGTGTCTTGCTATATTGGATCCTTTTGAACGCAATGATGCATCCTACTACTATGCTGTTTTTTGGGTTGTTCAGCTTTGCTTCATGTTGTCAAGAAAACCAGGTTTGTGGGCTGCCTTCTAGATGCTTCCTGTTGATGTTTCGGTTAGTTTAGACACCATCATCTATGGATTGGTTTCTTCTTTAACCTTTGTTGCACTCGGCCTTGCATGGCCTTTTTCTGTTTTTGCAGAAGCTTGTTCCCTTTTTGTTTTATTTATAAGCTGTATGCTTTTTTCTGTTTTTGCAGAAGCTTGTTCCCTTTTTGTTTTATTTATAGGCTGTATGCTTCTCTTTGTTCTCTAATACAGTTGGCCAATGGCTTGGCTGTATCTAGTTTTGATTTCATTGGGAGTCTGCTCTCTTTTTGTCTTCTCTGTATTTCTATACATCTATATGGACTTGCAGGTTAACTAGCATGGTTACTTTTGATCATAATATATATTTATACTCTGATAATAAAAAAATATATGGACTATACATGGGCCATGATCTTAAATCCTAACAAAAAAAAAAAAAAAACAAATAAATAATACCTTTCCTTGTATTTTAAAAAATATGTAAATCCAACCTTCACCAAAATAAAAGTGTTGGCCTTTTAAAATTTAACTCTTATGCATGTTCAACCAAGAAAAGAATATAATAGAATAAGATATACAAGTCGCCACCAAATAAAAGGTAAATGTTAAACCAGTATAACTAAATGGAAAATGAACTTGAAAAAAAAAGTTATTGTGCAAACCAAGATCTAAAAAGGACATCATGTCACTCCAATAGATGAATCTCTAATGATCATTACTTAGATAAAATTAGGATATACAATCATCATTCAACAAATTTTACAATGCAAACCAAGATCTAAAAAGGATATCATGTCACTCCAATAGATGAATCTCTAATGATCATTACTTAGATAAAATTAGGATATACAATCATCATTCAACAAATTTTACAAGTGAAACCTAGGTATTATAGAATAGGTAAATCTTATCAAGGCATCATTTATGGACTTGTCTCAAGATTTGGATCAGATTCAAGAAGTCCAACACAAGCTCATTAGTTATTCACTAATATGACTTAATAGGTCATTAGTCATGAGTTACAATCTTGAGTAATCAACTTTAAACTTGTCTATTTATCAAATATTTTTAAAAGATAATAACTAAGAATTGTAAAAGTGAGCTCAACCCTAAAATGACTAGACTTAAACCTTCAATTGATGATTTAACTTACAACAATAGACCCAGTATCACCTCGTAGATGAACCATTGATATATTAGGCATAACAAATTGTTATGAATAGAAGACAAGTTAGCAATATAACTTATCTTAGATAAAATGTTTTATTGTGATAATATCTTACTTTTAGTATGACCAGTTATTTACCTCAGATCTATGTAGACTAATTAGGATCTTTTAGCGACTATAATACTAGAAAATAACTTATTTTTATAAAGTTAAGACTTTTCTTCTTTTTCACATTAAAAAAAACCTTTTTTAAAAAATGGGTTGGCATGATATTATACGCAAAAAGATTCGCTCTCATAGAAGTCATAAAGATTGGGACATCAGATCCATATTTGTATGATTTCAGTCGATATAAAATATATTCTTGGTACTATTTATTTTATTTTATAAAATTTCATAATTCATAAAAATAAATTTAACATACAATAACCTACTATATATCTGGACTACTAATGGGTATTTCTAATAAATGAATGCATAAAGCCATTGGTATTTTATTTTTATTTTTTAGCCAACCCTGTGTTTATATTCGTCATTTTTGCTCTAATTTTCTCCATTAAAAAATATCCATATTTTAATAAATGCATTTTCATCTTTCTTTATATTATTATTATTATTATTATTATTATTATTATTATTATTATTATTATTATATCATCATCATCTATTTTCATTTTTTTTCTTTTCTTTTTGCCTTGATTTAGTTGCAAAGTCCATTAATCACACTCCTTACTTATTAGAGTGCATGATTTATTTATCAAAATAAAAAGAAAAGACAAATTATCTAAAACATCCAACGTGCACACTTTCTCTTCTACATTTAAAAAATAACATTTTAGATATTAGATAAAAGTAAACTTTAAAATTTATTGAAAAAATAAAATATCTCTAACTTGATTTTATTTCCTTTTCACCCTTCTTCTCCTCCTGCTTCTTGTAAATACATAAGGTCTTTGTTCTCCTCCAAGTTTCGATGGCATCTCTCGTTTCTTGAGAGAACTGTTTCATCTGAAGAACACCATTCTTCTTGACTTCTTTATTCTTACAGTTCTGCCATGGAAGGTTTTGCGGTTATTCTCTCTGAATCATAGATCGAGTCATTGCAAAAGTTGCCTAATGTTGTTGCTATTACACCAGATAGGAGGTTCCAAGTTCAGATGACATGTTCCTACAAGTTCTTGGGACTTGGCCCCACTAGAGATGATGCTTGGTAGAAGTCTGGATTTGATCGTGGAACAATAATTGGGGTACTTGACACTGGAGTTTGGCCTAACAGTCGAAGCTTCAATGATCAAAGAATGCCTCTGGTTCCCAAGAAGTGGAGAGGGATTTGCCGAGAAGGGCAAGACTTGAATTCGTCAAATTGCAATTAGGAACTCATAGGTGCAAGGTTCTTCACTAAACGTCATCGTATGGCTTCTACATCAGCATCACCACACACTATTCAGGAACATGCATCACCATTCCCATGGACATGGAACTCACACAACATCGACAACTGGAGGAGTTTAAGTTCCAACGGTGAGTGTGCTTGGTCTAGGTTCTGGTGTGGCTCGAGACTTGGCCCCTGGTGCTCATATTGCAGTGTACAAGGTATGCTGGTTCAGTGATTGTTACAGCTCTGATATCCTAGCGGCAATGTCCGTCATGATTAGAGATGGAGTTGATGTCCTCTCCCTCTCTCTGGGTGGATTTTCATTGCCACTTTTTTCAGATACCATTGCAATTGGCAGTTTCTGAGAAATGGAGCATGGAATTTCAGTTGTATGTGCAGCAAGGAACAATGGCCCCATTGAAAACCCAATTGCTAATGAAGCTCCATGGATTGCTACCGTTGGTGCAAGCACACTTGATAGGAGATTTCCAGCTTTAGTTCAAATGGATAATGGACAATTCCTTTATGGAGAATCCATGTATCCCGGGAATCAGTTATCACCCACAAAAGAATTTGAACTGGTTTATGTAACTGGTGAGGACAATGAGAGCGAATTTTGTTTCAGAGGTTATATCTTAAGGGCAAAAGTTGGTGGAAAAATAGTGGTTTGTGACAGAGGAGTTAATGGGAGGACAAAGAAAGGACCTGCAGTGAAGGAGTCTGAGGGTGCTGCAATGATAATTGGTTTTGATGAAGCACTTCGCTTGAAAGCTTACATAAACTCTACTAGTATTTTGAGGAACTGTTATTAGGAAATCCAGAGCACTAGTAGTAGCGCAGTTTTCAGCTAGAGGACCAAGTTATACCAACCCTTTAATCCTCAAACCAGATGTAATTGCCCCTGGAGTCAACATAATTGCTGCTTGGCCTCAAAATTTAGGTAAATTCATATTTATCTCAACTTAATTTATTCAACAATTAATTAATTTATATTTGAAGATCAAGTATATCATCTAGCAACATGTTATGATCCTTTTAAATATTAGAAAAGTCATTAGTGATTTGACTTAACCTTTAAGTGACCGGTTTCTTAGTGTAATTAATATCATTTCATCAATAATATTCTAATTTAACATTAAACCATGAAGTATGTATGCAATATTAAATCATTTATGTTCTCTACATAATAAGTGATTGATTGTTTGAATAAAATTTGAAACTCTTCTCAAATTTTGTTGGGTGGCAGACCAAGGAAGTTGCTTGTGGGTGGTTACGAGGCAGTTGGTTGTCTTCAGAATGTGCTGTCCAGAGTCAGTGGATTTGTCAAGGGGCAGTTTTCTTTGTAACTTTGACACGATCAAAGAGTTGATGTATTATCCCAAGTGCAGGAGTGTCACAGTAATAAATAACTCGACAAGACCGGGGTCGAACCACAGAGAGGTTAATTGTATAAATTATAATTAATAAAACAACAACAACAACAACAATAATAACAACAATAATAGTAACAGTAATAATAATATTAATAGTAATAGTAATACTAATAACACTCAGTACGTGGCGTTGTTATACCTGAGAATGATCTCAAAGATCGGGTCACAGGTTTCCAACCTATATACTGAGTTTATGAAAAGATCAAAGAGATATATTATATAATATAAACAGATTTCTGATGCGAATGAACAAGGCAAGACCAACAATGTCATGATCCTTGATCAAACACAGAACATACTTGAAGTGCATAAAATATAATAATAATAATAATAATAATAATAATAATAATAATAATA
>Ga0325414_1001713_pt1 | contig 21550 bp, 10 predicted proteins | sample PopdelMetagenome_8_FD_206183 | JGI IMG/M metagenome (GOLD analysis project Ga0325414, IMG submission 206183) | Populus deltoides microbial communities from Bellville, Georgia, United States - Leaf-PdKOR-R3 | ecosystem: Host-associated > Plants > Phyllosphere > Phylloplane/Leaf | place: USA... | reverse complement strand
CTTGACATTTGTTTTTATCATTGTTTAATCCTTACATCAATATCACATCCCAAAACTCTCTTCAACTCCTTTTCTGTTATTATTCTCTTCAAATCTGTCTTTATTTGTAATTTATATAATTCACCTCTCTGTGGTTCGACCCTGGTCTTGTCGGGTTATTTATTACTTCGACACTCCTGCACTTGGGAGAAGACATCAATCTTTTGGTCGTGTCAGGTGGAGCCCAATGTTTTGTGAAAAACAAAGTTAGCAACCGTGTCACCTGAAAATCAGGGGTGAATTTGTTTTACTCACAAACTTATTTTTCAACATATTTTTGACCCAAAACACCTTTAAAGCATCCTAGTAACTTTGATAAATTCATCCAAGACCTTAAAAATCTGTCTCAAAACCCAAAATCAACCCGAAACCCAAAGTCTTTCCAATCTCAAATTTGCTTTTTTTAGGCACTTTTAATGTAAAATAAAAATAAAATAAACATATAAGTTGAAATCTTTTCATCAAATCAATGATTTAAAGATCTACCTTTTTGATGGTTTGAATTGATGCCAGTTATATTTTTCTTTATTTACCGCTGAAATCCGATGATCTCTCTCTCTCATCTCTTAAACCATGGACTAAAAAATAAGAAAAATAATTTTTGTACGAAAATTAAATTGAAAAAATATTGAGGCACCGAATATGTATAATTTGTAAAGTTTCAGGACTAAATTAAACATTGGATGTTTTAGAATAGTTTAGATTGTAATTTCTCATTTAAGTTTGTTTAGAAGACACAATATGGTGGGTTGTTCCTTGCAATACTTATCGCAATGTCAAATTATTCATTGTGAAGGTGTACAATGTAATTTTATATTAAAAGTAAAATAATCAAGATTGCTAATTTAATTTAATTTAATAGGTATTCCAAATAGTATAGTTGAATTCAATTTAGTAGTTTAGTATTTTTATTCCAAACATAAAAATTATGTTAGGTTATCAATTGAATTCAAATAACATATGGAATTGAATTCAATTTCACATGTAATTTGATTCTAAACAAGGTGTTAAAGATATACCTTCAGAATATATATCATGCAAGATGAATTGAAACTCCTAAACTTGGCTTATTAAGATCCCTGAATCAATCATCTTGAATTCTAGAAGTTTATCAACTACGAACTATTTCATACTAACATTTTCAACCTTGTACTGTTTTTTTCTCAAGCTTCTCATAATGCCTTTGTACTTTTGATTGAACTATTACAAATACTCTAAAAGGCACGGGGGAAATATTGTTCCCCCATGCACTGTGGACTAAGACTCATTGGCATTATGGATTCACTATGCCTATGAGTTTTTTTTTTCATCCCATTTTTTTTCTTGCCCTTTGATGACTTGATTGGAGCCTAATTTGGCTAAAATTGTTGAGAAATAAAAAATCAAAAGAAAAAGGACTCAAATGAAACATGCTAGGAAGATGAGTGGTGTTTTATAAATATTTTTCCAAAATTCTCACCTTAGTTATCGTTATTTACTAATTATAAGAATTAGGTCCGTCAAATTTTTGAAGTTTTTGAAAACATCAAATTCGATCTCAAACTTTATTTTTCTTTTTTTGTTAGTCCCTAGTATAAGAGAGAAGAGGAAAAGTCATTGGATTCTAGCAATAGATAGAGAAAAATGGCGTTCACATCAATTTCAACCACCAAAACAGACGATCTTGGTATATGATGGTTCAATATAATGAGGAGAGTTTCATTTAGGTGTTTTTTTACCTTAAAAGTACCCAAAAACACATATGAGCACACACAAATTATTTTCAATTGATTTTGGGTTTTATGATGGTTTCTTAGGTTTTTTTAGGACACAAATTAATTTAATAAGGATCTTACAGTATTTTTAGGTGTTTAGGGTCAAAATACATTGAAAATGAGTTTTTAGGTAATAAAATCTTCGATCTGAATTTTCCAGCCTCCATTAAATGGTTGTTTTTTCCACCCCATCTACTAGCAAAAAACATTATGCACTCATATATCAAATTAACATTTATCAAATGTACATTAATTAAATAGAAAACAATTTTTCAAAGTTGGCCAATACAATTTTAGTACCAATTTTTATTAAACCATTTAAAAATTCATTATCTTATAGAAAACAATTTTTCAAAGTTGGCACATTTAGAAGGGCCTGAATGTGGGCTCATATTTTTTTAAATGTAATAGGGGTAGAGCCCAAAGTTGTGGAAAAATCATTAGTCACTGTTTTACCTGAAAATTAAGAAAATTAAGGGTGATTTTTTTTACCCACAAACTTATTTTTTAACATATATTTTTTTAATCCAAAACACATTAAAAGCATCCTAGAAACTTTGATAAATTCATCCAAGAACTCAAAAATCCGTCTCAAAACCCAAAATCAACCCGAAACCCAAAGTCTTTCCAATCTCATATTTACTTTTTTTAGGCACTCTCAATGTAAAAAAAAAAAAACATCTAAGTTGAACTCTTTTCATCAAATCGAATCATTTGACAAAAAGATCGACCTTTCAGTGACATGAATTGGTGCCAACGATATTTTTCTGTCTTTACCGTCGACATTTAATGATCTCTCTCTCTCTCTCTCTCTCTCTCAAACCATGAACTAAAAAAAAAATAGTTCAACTATGAATTGAAAAAATATTGAGGTATCGAATATATATAATTTATAAATTTTGAGGACTAAATTAAACATTAGATGTTTTAGAATAGTTTAGAATGTAATTTCTCATTTTAGTTTGTTTAGAAGACACAATATGTTGGGTTGTTCCTTGCAATACATATCACAATGTTTATTCGTTGTGTAGGTGTATAATGCAATTCTAAATTAAGAGTAAAATAGTCAAGATTGCTAATTCAATTTAATTCCATAGGTATTCCAAACAGTATAATTAAATTCAATTTAGTAGTTTAGTATTTTTATTCCAAACATAAAAATTATGTTAGGTTATCAATTGAATTCAAATTACATGTGGAATTGAATTCAATTTCACATGTGATTTGATTCTAAACATGGTGTTAAAGATATACATTCATCATGTATATCATGCAAGATGAACTGAAACTCCTACACTTGGCTTATTATGACCTTGAATCAACCATCTTGAATTCTAAAAATTTATCAACTATGAACTGTTTCATACTAACATTTTCAACCTTGTACTTTTTGTCCAACACTTCTTATAATATCTTTACACTCTTGATTGAACTATTTCAAATACTCTAAAAGGCACGAGGGAAATATTGTTCCCCTATGCACTATGGACTAAGACTTATAGGCATTGTGGATTCAGTATGATGACTTGATTGGAGGCTAATTTGGCTAAACTTGTTAAAAATAACAAAATCAGAAGACAAAGGACTAAAATGAAACACGCGAGGAAGATGAGTGGTATTTTATAAATATTTTTGCAAAATTCTCACCTTAGTTCTCATTATTTACTAATTATAAGAATTGGGTTCGTCAAATTTTTAAAGTTTCTGAAAACATCAAATTTGGTCTAAAACTTTATTTTTCTTTTTTTGTTAGTCCCTGGTTTAAGAGAGGAGAGGGAAAGTCATTGGATTCTAGTAGTAGAGAGAGAAAAATGATATTCACATCAATTTCGACCACCAAAACGGATGATCTTTGTGTCAGATGATTCAATATGATGAGGGGAGTTCCACTTAGGTGTTTTGTTTACCTTGAAAGTGCCTAAAAACACATATCTAAGCACATAAAAAAAATTATTTCCAATTGATTTTGGGTTTTGGGGTGGTTTTTTAAGTTTTCTTAGGCCATTAATTGGTTTAATAAAGATCTTATGCTGTTTTGTAGATGTTTTTGGTTAAAAATAGATTGAAAATAAGTTTTTTTTGGTAAACAAACCTTCGATCATAATTTTCCAACCATCACTTAATGATTATTTTTTCCACCCCATCTACCAACAAAAAACATTAAAGGCTCAAGTGCGCGGGCTCGTACTAAATAGGTTAGGAGCATTGGCTTGGCTTGCCAATGCCTAGCGGTGCCGTGCTTTTTTCTTTTTTTTTTTTTTTCCAATTATTTTTATTTATATCTTTTGTATACCTTTTTCCAAAATAAAATTTTAATTTAGATGTAAATTAATACCTATTGTCTCTTTTATTTTGTTTATTTAGACTCTTTTAAATAGCAATTATTTTTTAATTATTTTGTATGGATTTAGTTTTTTGAACAAATTATTCTAATTCATCAATATTTTTTTATTTTTCTATTTTATATAAATTATTAATTTTTATTTTTTGATAATATTTTTAATATGTGTAACCTGACATAATATTTGTTTTTATTTTATTCAATTAATTTCATGTGTGTCATTTCTATTATCGTTTGATTAAATAAATTTGATTTTAGTAAATAAAGTCATTAAACACAGCCGGGGCAAAAGCCCATGTTGCGAGGTCAAATATCTTTATCTATATATATCTCTTGAGTTTTCCAATTTTGTATTCATTTATCGTTAATGACTATTTTTTTCATTTATTAACATACATAATTCTTAATTTATTTGATTACATGTATGCATCAACTTTTTTATTTACACATAGATTTTTTTTTATGAACAGAAAAGTGTTGGAAAATCTTGCATATATAATTTTTTGGTAGGAAAACATTATCTGACCCGCAACAAAGCTCGGGTCAAATGACTTTTACACATTATAAAGTGTATTATCCAACTCATTAAAGATGTAATTCTCTTACTCAAAATTACCATGATTCCCTGCATCCACAATTGCCATAATAGTAGAATCAAATTCATTATCTGACAACTTTAGTGCTTCATTGGTCAAGAAATTTGCAAGTTCAAGGTGCTTGGATAGAACAATATCTTTTGTTGTCACCTTTTAAAGTTTAGTCCATTGAACTTTTTAGCTTCTCACTATGCACCACAAAAGATGATAGTGGAATCCTCACTATGAAAGTTATACTTGTCGTAACAATATTGTTTGGCGCAACTAAATTTTGAGTTGAAGGAGTAAAAGAAATGAAAGTAGTATATATGAATAAATATTTTGGTTCCACAACAAGCAAGTAATATAAAATTAAACTTGTATGAAAGCAACTTAACAAACAAAAAAAATATAAACCATGCAAGATGTGCGACTGGTCTTGTTTTTGTAAGGTAATGTTAGTGGCGGCTAGTGTGTGAGAAAATGATTTAGCTAGCATTAGATATTGTCACATAACATAAGAGACAAAAATACTGAAGATAGAAAGGATAAGATAAGATAGAAAATGAAACAAAAATAGAATTGTGTTTAGTAATGATATACAAGACAAAGTGACTGTCTTTATATCCTATTTGGTTATATCAAAAGCTATTTTATAAAAGTCTATTTTACCCTTAATATGTATTAATTGTTATCAAACTTATATATTTAAGAAATGATTAGTTTTTTTTTTTTTTTACTTTAGTTTATATTGAGTGTTGAAATTAATAATATTTTAACGCGGGTTATAAAATCAGGATTGACTTGACAAGTTGATCCCAGGCTTAGATTGGTCCGAGTTTAATAAAATATTAAGGAAACTTGACCTGAACCGGTCAAGAATTCAAGTTAACTCAAGATAAAACACGAGTCAAAAACATGTTGACTTTTTAGAAAAGAAATTTGGTCAAAACAAGGTTATTTTAATTATTATTTTTAAAACAAATGGGTTAGCCAGGTTGACCCTCCTAACTCGTGACTTAAACTTTGCCTCGGGTCGATTCCTGAGTGATGTTTTAAAACTATAATAATAACCACTTTTCTCCATACATTGACTCAGGTTAACTCATGTAATCCCCTCGACCCGTGACCTAGGCCTTGCTCTAGTTGACCCCCGAATCAAGTTTTAAAACTACGATAATAATAACTTTTATTCTTACATTTACCTAGGTGTACCCGGATTAACCCTCCTGATTCGTGACCCGAGACTTATCCTAGGTGGACCCCTAAATCAAGTTTGAAAACTATAATAATAACTACTTTTATTTTATGTTGACTTGTGTAAACTCAGGTTGACTTTCTTGACATATGATCTCATCCTTATCCTAGGTCGATTTTTGAGTTGAGTTTTAAGGCTATGATAACAACCATTTTTGTTTTTAGATTGACCCGAGTCAATGGTCAGCCTCATTCATGACCTGAGCCTTGTCCCGGGTCAACCCCCGAATCAGGTTTTAAAATTATAATAATAACCACTTTTATTCTTACACTGACTTGGAACGTGGGTCAACCGGACTCGTGACCCGGGCCTTGACTAGTGACCCATACTTTGCCCCAAATCGACCCCGGAGTTGAATTTTAAAATTATGATAATAATCACTTTTATTCTTACGATGATTTGGGTCAACCTAACCCGTAACCCAGACTTTGCCTTGGATCGACCTCCGAGTTGAATTTTAAAGTTATGATAATAACTATTTTTATCATTACATGTCTTAGTTGGATAATTTTGAAATTAAAAGTTTTTTATAAGGATATTTTATGAATAAAAAATAGTAAATATTGTCTTTAGAGACATGTCTCCTTTGTACTTCATGTTTTATAAGTACATAAATTTATTTTAAAATTATCTCATATACAAATTTATTTTTATATATTTATCTCTATCTCTTTAATAAAATATATTTTTATCTTCTTTATCTCTGTTCTTTTTATTCCATGACAGAAACTAAATGTTAACTTAGAGATTTTTAGTTCTTTTTTTGTGAAAGGTTGAAGATGAAGATGTTTGGAAATTTTTTACTTTTTCATTTTACACGTTTCCCACCTTGCTTTCTTTCTTTTTTATTTATTTTTTCTTTTTTTTTTTCCCTTCCACCTTCTTTTACTGTTCACACTTGCTATATTTATACTAACATCAAAGGGTCTTGTCCTCTTTTATTTTTTTAAGTTTTCACGATCTTCATTTTCTTGTATTTATCCACTCATTTATTTTATTTTATTTTTGAATTGATTGGAGGTATTGTTTCTAAAATTCAAATTGATCCACAACCTTTCCACAGCTATTTATTCTTACTAAAAACATTATCTCATTTTCTTTTAAAATGATTTTTTGTATTGAATTTTTTTAGAAGTTTGTTATTATGATAATGACATCGAAATAATCAAAATCTATGAAATGATCAAAGATTAGTTGGATTGTGTTGAATATATATATTTTTTAGAAATTTTTATAATTTTTCTTTTGTATTCATTTTTTTGAAAATATATTGATAACATGGGTTAAAAACTAGTTACAACAAACAATTCATGTTTATTTGGAGGTTTTAAATAGTTTAATTTAGAATGGACTAACTGTTGATCGGAAGATCAGTTAGCACCATTGTAAAAATGTTTTTGAATAACTGAAATTTCTTTTTAATTGTATTTATTACCTTTATAATATTTTAATGAAATAACTTTGAACTTTGTTTTTGAAGCTACCGTTCGTTGATCATATTTCATTAAATTTTTTTAAAAATTTAATTTAAATTTTTTAAGTTTTTGATCATTTTGACATGTTAATATCAAAAATAATTTTTAAAAAATAAAAAAAAATTATTTTACTATATTAAAAAAAAATATTTTAAAAAGTAACCACTATCATACTTTAAACTCATTCTACAACGACAACAAAAGCTTTTTCTTTACTCACATATTCTTTTTCCAGGTACAAGCTAAGGTTTTTTTTTATAAGTTTTTCCAACATAACTTCAGTAAAATTTATTTTTTTATTTCTTTGAATATCATCTAAATATAATAATAATGATGATAACATAGACATGACGATGAAATAGAGTTATAAATCACCAAGAAAGAGGTGGCTAGCACAAAATAAAAAAGCAGAGCATCAAAGCAGAATTCAACCCTGACAATGATCAAAGTGCAATGACTGCTAGTTTAACGACGAGCATAGCCTAACGGACTGTTTCAGGACGAATTTAAATTTGTGCAAGGAAACAATGCGAACTCAATTAACTACAATAGAAAAATAGTAAATATAAGATTCAATTGACCAAATTATACATACAGGAGGTGAATTAAGAAATCGAGGATAATAATTCTGAGGGGTGTAGCTTAACTGGTCAAGTTATAGATTTGCTTCCTAGAGATTACCAGTTCGAGTCTCATAAACCTTAGGGTCAGTGGAAGTTTACATGGTCATTAACTTTAGGGCCCGTGAAATTAGTCGAGGTACGTGTAATCTGATTCAGACACTAATGTTAATTTTTAAAGTCACTAGTTCGAGTCTCACAAATTAACCTTAGGGTCATTGAAAGTTTACATGATCGTTAACTTTAGGGCCCGTGAAATTAATCGAGGTACATACAAACTGACCCGGACCCTCACGTTGAAAAAAGAAAAGAAATGGAGGATAACATAATGGCGTAAATACAAATTTAGCAAAAAAATAATTAAAAGATGAAAAGTTCAATTTTAGTCACTCTCTCATGAATTACAATACAGAGAATAAACAAAGCCGTCGACTTTGTTAAATTAATTTGAAAAGTCCTGCTACCTGTCATGTTGAATGTTTTCATTCTTGCATTAATGATGATATATTAGTTGGTTTCTTGATCTTATCATGTGCCTGAAAAAATAATCGCTACCACTTCAATTTTTTTTTAAAGTGATTTTTATAAAAAATAGGTTGAAAGAAAATTTTTAATGTTTGACTATTCCTTGAAAAATAAACTAGCTAATTATTTATTAATTTATTAATTTTTTTAAAATTATTTAACATATATAGAACATTAAAAATAATTATTTGACCATTTACAAGAAAGAATGAGATATATATATATATATATATATATATATATATATATATATATATAATGGTGAGAAAAATTATTATATCATAGTTTATTTTATAAAATATACATATAATATAAATATTTTAAATATAAAATTATATTCACAACCATTTTTTGGTGTTTGAAAAACATTGAAAATAAATTGTTTTTCTATGTCATCCTAATTTTATAACACAATTTATATGATTTAAAATGTATAATTATTGTATAATATAAAATGTTTTGTATTCTAATATATTTTCTATAATATTATATAAATTAAAGTATTATATGCATTAATATATCAAATTAATATACTTTATATTGTAAATTAATATATACTAATATATTATTTTTTATATAAATATATTAGTAATTTATTATTTTCTAATAATATTATATTTTCAAATATTTTACCACTTTAGTTTTTTCGATCCTTTATGGAAATGTTTTATCAATCTTTATTATTATTATTTTAGTTTCTAATAATATTATTTTTTTCAAAAAATTTATTAATATATTATTATTATTATTATTATTATACAAAATAATATTGAATTATTATACCACTTTAGTTTTTTCAATCCTTCATGGAAATTTGTTTTCAATATTTAAATTGGAAAACACTTTTTCCATCTAAAAATTATTTTTTCCTTCTGATCAAAAAGTGAATTTTATTAATCGGTTTTCTATAATATAGCCAAATATAAAGAAAATAGAAAAAGTGCTTTTAAAAAAAACTTTTAAAACAAAGATATGAACATCTTTCCCTTGTGGTTCACGTGCTTTTAATTGTGAGTTTGAAAGTGTCAAAGAATCATCTCAACCTAATAGATTAAGCTGTTAGGTGAGGCTTCAAGATATGATTTATATTATTCTCTAACACATCCCCTCAAGTGAAAGCCCATTGGGCTTGAAACTTGCACAGACCCACATTACCTTATGCTTAATTTTTATCAAATAAATAGGGATGATGAGATTTGAACTCGTGACCGCTTGGTCATCAAGGCTCTAATACCATAAAGAAAAATATAAGAGAGTATATTTGTGAGAAAGTTTCTCATGCAAAGCGTGAGAAGAGAGTTCTTGATTACTAATATATATAGACTTTACAACCTAAGAGAAATATTGAGAAGGAAAGTTACAAATAAAATAGTAAATTTAAACATGAGTGCTATTACATAGCTAGTTTACAGGAGTAAATTGTTGGACTAGTTTCTCATTATGTAGTGATTGGATTCAACAAGACTCCTTGAATTGCTCTTTATGATTCTCCTATTTCAGGAAGGACAACCACATCTTGGTCAACTGCCTTATCACTCCATGCTGTAGATTTAAGATGGTTGTTAGTGGGTGGATTATGTTCAATAGAAAGTTGATAATATTTCCAAATATTTCTTTTGGACGATAAAATAACTCAGATATATCAACAAATTAACATCTTGTTGTTCATGAAATTTTTAGCTACTTTAACTATGACAAGATTATTGACTCACGTTACGCTGTAAATCAGATCAATTATTTAACATAAAAAATTTTCTAAGTATTGATAGTGTGTTTTTTTAATAATATAATTAATTATGAACTTAAAATATGATGCATATTGGACAAAATCTTTTTTAAATGTTGATATTGTGATATACTTGTTGACATTGTTTTTCAAATATTGAGATGATGATATAATGAATTGACCCGAGTTAACCTATCAAATATGTGATCCTAGTCATAAGATTGTGATAACTATATAAAAAAAATTAAAAAAATTATGAAGGTCAATTCCTAGTAAATTCAATTTTGAACGATAAAATAAAAATATATATTAAAATTTAAAAAAAGAATAAAAAAATTTACCTGAGTCAACCATGGTTATCCTACCGAACCTGCAACTTTTGGGTCATGAGATCGAATAACCTAATAGAAAGCAAATAAATTTTATTTTATGACATCAACTTTCAATCAACTCAATGTTAAATGATGAAATAAAAAAAGAAAGATCTCAAATCAACCCGAGCTAACATGTTAAACTTGTGGCCTAAATTATTAAACTAAGATAAATTCATAAAAATTAAATAAAAAATTACAAAGCCTCATTTCCAATAGATTTAATGTTGAAGGTTAAAATCGAGAAAAAAAACTAAATAAAAAAAATTGAGTTGTTAGAAGGTGAAATTGAAAAAAAATTCATGTAAAAAGGACTAAAACAATTAACATTGTGAACCCGGGTCAGTCTTCCAAACCTGCGATCTGAGTCATAAGATCAGGATAATCCCATAGAAAATAATTATGAAGTCCTATTACTAACTAACCCAATGTTTAAGGAAGAAATTAAAAAAATTAATTAGAAAAAACAGCCCAAAGAAATGACTTGAGTTAACTCAATATGTATAATGTTGAAGCCGCGTGACTTAGATCATACAATTGAGAGGGTGTGTTAGAGAATAATATAAATTATATCCTGAGACTTTACCTAATAACTTAAGCTATTGGGTTGAGATGGTTCCTTGACAAGAGTGATATATATAGCTACACCCTTTAGTTTTTTTTATTAATTTTTAAAATAACTAATTAAAGGAAAATAACTTCTTCAAATCTCAAGGACAATGAATAACTTTCCATGAGAGTTGTAGGTTTTCCTTTCATTTACTTCTAGTTGTAGGAAAATAACTATATGATTCCAGCTCATCGGAGGGATCTAACATAAAACTTATTTAATTCTAGTAGGGTAATCTAACAGATTGAGAGATCTTTTCTTTTGTTAATTCTTGTTATTTAGACGTTCTGAACTTTGCATATTAATATTGTTTTCTTCAGATTTAAACATTAAACATTAAACATCCCCTTTTTCGATAAAGAAATTTAAAACATCTTTAAAATATATGGTAAGTTATATTTAAAATACAACACCATACATGAACTTTATTTTTTAATTTTGTTTTCACTTGGCATTGTGAATATTTTTTATAGTAGGTACCCTAGTTCTTCTTCTTTGAATAATTTAAAATACAATACAAGCCATCTATTTTCAAAGATTTATTCACATGGATCGATCATGGTTCTATATTTAAAATATATATCACAAGGTGGAGAAAGTTTGGCTGTGATTTTAAATCAATGGGCAATAGTTAACAAAAGTGGGTTTAAATGTTAGCATCTACACATGCAATCCTCTGCACGCGAAAGTGTATAGGAATGTTGATTTTGAGCACATAAATCTTCCTGCAAATGAAATCAAGGTGTCTTTTTTTTGAGATTGAGCCATGGAAGAGGTAAGAAGATCTCGAGCTGTATGTTCTTGCTATCGAAAAACAAAAGGTCTTATTCGTGCAGGTATCAAGTCTCTGAAACCAAAATGCTAGAATCATATAATATAAAAATAAATTGAAAGCCGAAAGGGATTAGAAAAGGACCTTCAAGTGTGAAACCATGTGACATGTACAATTTGCGTTTTCGTTATCCAGCTGCCATCAACATCACCACTTATGAGCACCACCGACACCATCTTCGCACCACCATAACAGTGACGTTGGGATTTTTTTCTTTTTCAGGTTTACAACTACAAAGTTTTTTTGTTCAATTCATCATATATTTTCTTTCCCCACACAAAATTATTTCCAATCATAGTTTGCTTAACTGGCTGCAACTCGAAAAATTATTATCAAGAGCATGTATGTTAATATGTTACGTTAATGAGCATATATTAAAGAACAAGTTTAAAGTGAAATCAACTCACTTTTAAGTTAAAATTATATTGAAAATTATTCTTCAATAAAAATATTTTAACACGGAACATTAATTTGATTAAAATAAATAAAAAATTAATTTTAAAAAACTCCTAATTAGCATGTTTGGTAAACCCTACCCTTTATCTCTCGTTGAAAAATTACAAAATTTTTACAAGAAAATCTTGTAAGTTATATACTTAAAAATTAAAAAACTAAAATAGATCCACGAAGAATCAAAGCTTTTAGACAAGAGAGATTCTAGTATAAATAAACTTCGAGCTTAAGTCACACAGGCTCGGCTTCGCACAATACAAGTCTGGGTCATAAATTTTTTTTCTAGCTCAAGAATAAACAATCTAAACAATAACCTTTTTTTTTTCTTAACAGTTTATTTTAAAAGGCAAAATGTTTGGTTTTTAAGACAAAAAAGACTTTAACTTATTTTTTTTATGAGTAATTAAGGCAAAACAAGAAAAATTAATTCAAGTAACTATGATGATTTAATTTTGAATCTAATTTGGTTTTAAAATTAGCAGGGGTGCTAAAACAATTGGCTCATCTATAATTTTTTCGTTATCCGTCAATTGAACTTGTCAAAGTCATATAATACGGATATTACAAATATTAGTGAGTAAAAAAAAATCTAAAAAATAAATATTATAAGTCTGGTAACAAGTCAAGATTTTTAAAGGCTAGTTAACCTAACTCGTAAATCCTATACAACCCACTAAAAATGTAATCTTGTATTCTAGAAATTCCTTTGTATAAATACTTTCTTTCTTTCTCTCTATTAAGGTTTTTTTAGTTTGATTGTTTCTTCTTTAAGAAATTTCTTACATGATTATATTTACTTATTTACTCATCTTTTACTCTTTTTTTATTCTATTTTTTTCATAGAGAAAGGACTTAGTGATACGTTGGGTTACATATCCTTTCAATTATCCTGTTGCTAAGAAGATTGTTTCTCTGTGGATGCAAGATTATAAGTTTGTTTTGGAAGTGATTTTTCATGGAATCCACAATGCGTATCAGGGAAAAACAAAGCTTTCACACGACAAGGAATTATATTGTTTAAGTGGGATGTACATATTTTATTTGAATCCAACCTTATACAATTTCGAGGTTTGTAGCTTCATATTTATTCGTTTGAAGTTGCCAATTTTATTAGTCAAAACTGTAAAAAATAGGGGTCATTCAACTAAACGACGTGTCACTCACCTTCTCTACTTTAAATATGAACGGCGCATCGCTTAGGGTTTTTGACTTGGGAATAACAAATTTCATTTGATCCTCTAATCTTCTGATTTCTTTTAATTGCACTAATAATTGTCTTCAAACTTTTAATTTCATGCAATTTCACACTTACCAAACTTAATTATCAACTCCTAAGTTGGCTGCCTTTTTCATTTTGGTTCTTGATTCTTAATTTATGATTTGTGCATTTTGATCCTCAATTGACCAATAAACTTTTAATTTCTTCAATCTAGCCCCTGATTTGGTTAATTTCAGCTTATATATTCACGCTTCTTTTCCAGTTTGATCATTGATTTTGGATTTATTCAATCAAGTCTCTAATTACCCATCAAACTTTAATTACCTATCAAAATTTTTAATCTTGTATATTTGATCTTCCTCAATTAATCTTCAACAATTTCCTGGGCATTCTAGTATACTCTTCTCATAGATATTTTTTTTTCTTCCAACATTTTTGTAACTCTACTGATACCTGGCATCGTCGCCTGGTTCCTCCTAGTTCACATGTTTTGAGTTTCTTAGCATTAAATAAAAATATTGTTTGTAACTCACGATGTTTTAATTTTGAGTTTCAAGCTTGTTCATTAGGGATATCATTGCGTATATTATTAAGACCTACGAGTTACAAAACTTCATCTCCTCTTAAATTAATTTTCAGTGATGTTTGGGGACCTGCTTTCATGTTTGCTTCTAATGGTTATTGTTATTTTGTTATTTTTATGGATGCGTATACGAAATATATTTGGTTTTTTCCTCTTGTTGCCAAATCTGATGTCTTCACTATTTTTCACCAATTCCAAGATCTAGTTGAAAGGCAAATCTCTAGCAAAATTATATTTGTCCAAACATACTGGGGTGATGAATATAAAAATTTAAATAACTTTTTCAAACAATTGGTATTCATCATCGTTTAATTTGTCCACAGATTCATGAACAAAATGGCATAACTGAACGTTGACATAGACATATTGTTGAAACTAGTCTTACTCTTCTCGATCAATGTAAAGCACCCTAAAATTTTAAGGATTGATGTTAATTTTTTAAAATTATTAAAAATTAAAAAATTAGGATAATTAAGAGAAATCAAAAGGATAAATTTAGGACAACACATTGTAAAGATAACCTTTCGTAAGAAAAGATGTTGTAAGGGTGATATCATTCATCCCTAAGCATAACTAACTCCCTTACTTGAATATTTGAGATGAATGCATATTTTAGGATTCCTAGTTTCTTTTAATTACTAGGTGGCAACTCCTAATTTTTAACGATATATATTTTTCCATACCAGTTTCGACGAGTCCCGACTGACATCACGATATTATTACAATATATTTTTTTAATATCAAAATAATAGCTTTTTTTTTTTATCTTTATGTTTAGTACATTTGAAAAAAAAAACAAAGACACCATGCACTTTAACCATGGCTTATAATTGAATCATAAGGGAGCAAGGTTATTGTCTAGGTATTTCATTAGTTGCTCGAACGTGGACGCAAGAGAACTAAAGAAGAGGACAGATTTGATTAGGTATCGTAAAATATCATGCATAAAGGCGTCCATGTGTGTGTGTACTGTGCAGAGGTGCAATGGTAGTTATATTAGAAATAAAAAGGAAGGGACACGTGCGTGGAGCTGGCTTTGGCACGTGAGGGGCAGATGAGAAAATTACTAGATTTTTCAATGATGATGAGGGGGAGGAAGAGGAAGTGGGGCTGTCAAGCGTGTGAGGGGAGGGTGGGATTCACGTGACTACGAATACAAAAGACAACAGATGGGATACAAGGAGAAGGTTAGGCTGTCAAACATCAATCCTGTTTGCAGCTGGCAAAAAAAAAAAGGTGTTGCTTTCTTCTTTATTTTTTTTCGTCTTCCTATTTCAATTGGGTGTTCATATACCAAAAGATCTCTTAAAGGCTCTGGGAGAAAGACCACAACCATTCCTTGTTTCTTTTCTTTCCCTCGATCGGTTCTTCTTGCTTTCCAAGATACTTTTCGGTGAATTACTTGTAGTTCCCAGTAATACCATATCTTACGTGCGTCAAATTAATAAAAGAAAAAGGATTAATTGATCTTTTCTTTACCTTACAGTGCTTGCATATACATATGCTCAGCGTGAGTTTCAAACCTAAATTTCATCTACAAGACATTACAAAATATTCTCAAGCAAGTTTTTTATTCATATTCATCAACATTTTCATCAAGCTTTCTTCGAATTCATATTGTTTTAGCGCATAAATATGCATATTAGACCAAATGTTAATGTATGATAAAGCATATATTAAAAAAACAAACATGAAAAAGAGTGAATGAAATTGTATATATCAAAGGTTTGAGAGTTTTTAAATGTCCTCCATCTAGACTATCTTAACCCATTTATGAGTTATTCCTCAAATTCATCTTTTAATTTTTTTTCAAAATAAAAAATAAAAAATAAAATAAAGACTGATATTTTGGCAAAAATAAGCCGAGAGGACTTCAAATGTAGAAAAATTCAAGCTGTAATTTTGGATAAAATCGGGAGTTTAATTGTATCCTATTTTACAAAAAACTAGAGAGATAATGCAAATTCGAGGTCAAGTTACGTGATTATTGAATGAATCTACGTAAAAATTAAATCTAAGGACATAGTTATATTTTTAATAGGTCAATTTGATTTAAATCATGGGCCAAATTAAAGTTTAATTATGTTTGATAATTAATTTAAGTCCAATTAAAGGATTTAATTAGCTGTAAGGACTTAATAATATTTTAAATGAGTCAAATTAATTTTACTAGGGGTTTAATTGGCGAAAAATTAAGTTTGAGAGCCCAATTTGAGCTTAATTGAGAATATTGAATTTTATGAGATCAAATTTAATTTTTACAAAGTTAATTAATTTAAATCCGGCGTACCATCGCAAAAAAATCAAAGTTTTGGGGTCAATTAAGGGTTAAATTAAAGAAATTTGCAGTCAATGACCATTTTGCAAAAGACGTTAAGCTATGGCGACTCAATTGATTAAAATCAGGGGTGAAATTAAAGAAAAGTGAAAGTTTAATGGTTAATTGCATAAATCCAAGACCAAGGACCAAAATGAAAAAGGTGTTGAAATTTGGGGCTGACATTGAAGTTCGGTCAGGGCAAAATTACATAAAATTAGAAGTTTAGGGTAAATTAAGGGTACAATTGATAGAAATTAAAAGATGAAAGACCAAATTGAACTTCAATCAAAACCCTAAATCCATAAAACGACATTGTTTTGAAGAGAACAAAAAGGATCAGACGATACGTCGTTTGGTGACTATTTATCTTGTTCATATTGCTTGAAAACCTTGCTTAAGTGATTTTATTTCCAAGGCATTTAATGCTTCATTTCTCCACCAAATTTGACAAAACTTTGCACGTAAACGATGACCTGACACGTGACTACACCTCAGTGTGATCCTTTCTAGTCGTTTGACTCCACAGCAGCCACGACGCTACCCTAAAGTGGCCAACCCAAACAGCCTTCAACTGTCAAAATCTTATAGTCCATGATGGTCATTTTGAACCAATGATGGGGATCCTTCCAGGTCGAATCAAGGACCAAGATTTGGCACCATTAAAGACAAAATATCTCTCTTCCACCCTCTATAAATAGGGATGGATTTCATGGCTTGAGGGAGGAGAAATTAGGGTGTAAAGTTGGCAAAAAAATCATCTCTTCCCCAATTTTCTTTTCTTCTCCTTTACCAACCTCCATTTCCCCCTTTTTGTTCAACCTCCAACGACACCAGCTTTGGCCACAGTCCACAACCTTCCCTGCAACAACAAAAAACATCGCTGACCATTTTGTCAGCTAGGTAAGCCTTCCCCTTGCCTTTTTGTTTTTCTGTAGCCATGGGCTGCCCCAAAGTGGCCATCCCAACCAGCCTTCAACTATCAAAATATGACATTTCATGATAGACACTTTAAACCAATGGTAAGGATCCTTTAGGGTCGAATCAAGGACCAAGATTTGTTACCATTAAAAACAAAATGTCCCTTTTACAACCTCTATCAATAGGGGTGGATTTCATGGCTTGAAGGAGGAGAAATTAAGGTGTGAAGTTGGCAAAAAAAATCATATCTTCCCCATTTTTCTTTTCTTCTCCTCTGCCAACCTTCAATTCCCTCTTTTTTGCTCCACCTCTAACAACACCACCTCCGACCACAGTGCACAACCTTCCCTACAACAACAAGAACGTTGCTGACCACTTTGTTGGCCAGGTAAGCCTTCTCCCTTGTCTTTTTGCTCTTCCTTTTCACCCTCCCCCAAGACAACCACTGCATGCAAAATTTACATGCAGTGGTGGGTTAATTAATTTGTATTATGGGCTGGACCCATTCCAGCCTAACTTATGATGGTTGCACCAGGTCCAGCCTAGGAAAAAAAAATGGGGGCCAAATCTATTAGGCTGCTAGTCAACCCAACCAAACCCGGCTGGGTCTAGCCCAATATAATAATAATATATAATATTATATCAATAAAAAAATTTCAAAAAAGAATTGAAGGGTTATTTCAAAATATTTGTGATTTTCTCGTATGTTTTTCCAATAATATTTGCATAATATCAGGCTGTATATTTATATTGTAAGATATGGATCCGGTATTAAAATACCTAATTTTCTTTGAAATGTAAAAAAAAATTGAAAGTCTAAAAAAATCACAAAAATTTTAAATTAATTTCCCCTTTTAGGAAAAAAAACAATTTTTTTTTATTTTCATGCATACGACTAGATCCTAAAATTTTTCCAAGCATATTTTCATAAAAACAAATAAAATTGCATCTTTCTCATGTTTTAAAAATACAAAAAAAAAAAATGAATATCATAACCAATTTATGCTTATCCATTAGGATTTGGCCAAAACATCAAAAATTATTCACTAATCATTTTGTTCATTTTATATTAGGGTTTAGATTTAGACTTTAATATTTAGGGGTGTAAAACTACACAATAGAGTATACTCTCAGGTATTAAAGATACAAAAAAATAAATGCGATGTTATAGTTTGAACTTTAAATCTGTCTTGGACCTTAGAAAAAGACCAAGAAATAGAAAATTGACCTAGAAAAACAATCAAATAATAATGCAGCTTACCTCATATAGGGTGCACTAGGGGTGAGTGCACTAGGGGTGATGCGTCTTTTCCTTGTACAACTAGTCTCTTACTCAGACTCTCACAGACCATAGGTTTCCTAGTGACTATAATATCAGGAGGCGACATCTGAACCTTATAATCATAATTTTATGATTAAACCCCAAACCTTTTCCTTTCCCAACAATACCTTTCAGGAGGCACCAAAAACGGGTCATTCGATGTCGTCCCGCAACAAAAAAGATGAAAATTTAAAATTGAACACAAAGATATGACCATTAATAAGATAAAAAAGTTGAATTTAAAGAAAGTGCTTTTGTATTCATCTTTGAATGGCAACAACTCAAAACATATGGATTTGAGTGATATTGATTTTAATTGTATTTTGTAGGATATTACTCATGATCACCAACATTCAATCAAGTGTAAATTTTTAAAGATGTATAAGCTATTCAGGTTTACGAATAGCAATGATGAGATATCATATAATATTGTTAAAGGAAAAGGGACAAGAACCAAGAAAACACTGATAAGGTATATTGATTTTGCTTAATCAAGTGGTATTAATTTGATAGCTTATGCATATATTACTAGAAATTTTTTATAGGTAAGAAAGTTGTTATCAAATACTATATCATTTGTTCTTAAGGCTGAATTGTCCATCAATTAGTGTAGATAATCTCAGTGCAAGTAGCTTCTTAGAATCTCAATAACAACATGTTAAAAGAATATAGTTCCAAACAAGGCTTATAAACAAGAAATTTTTCTCAAACTTTGTCTCTACATAGACATAACTTAAATCTAGAGGAAAGAGAAAGAAAAAAAGAAGACAAAGAAAGCATAGACATCAAAAATGATTTCTATGTATATAAAAAAAATACCATTCACCTATTTACAAGAGGTCCATAATTAATTTTTGTTGATTTTTTTTAGTTTCAAAAATTTTAAAAAATTAATTAATTTTTTAAAAAACAAACTATTCATGAATTAATTAAAATAAAATTGATCAGACAAGACATTAACCTTGACATATTAATTGAATCTGAACAAGTAAATAATCTTGAGCTTGAAAAAAATAATTTCCTATACAAAAATTGTATTGTATATTTAACACCAACCCAAGTCAAGCCTTAATCGAGCATGCAAAAGTCTTTTTACATATCACTTACATTGCTTAGGTTCTCTCTTCTCTAAACATTATGGTGTCCTAGAGGCCCAATTCTTACTTTTTAAGACACCACTATATAAGATATTAAAAATGCTTATAATCTTTCAATGTTATATATGGCTTTTAGGTTTTACAATTTTGCCAACCAGAGAGTTATTTGAGATCTATTTTTTATTCATCCATGATTGGATTTAGATATGTTAATATATTATTTTATAGAGCTCATGTTGGAGAACATTTTCTAACAAAATCTTAGCCCCAGATGAGAGTAAACTCTAGTTTTAATTTGAATCTTTTATAGTGAAGTACTATCAAATTTACTTGACAAATTAATGATCATAGTATCTTAAATTATTTAGCCATAAGATTGCTAGGAAATTTTAGTTTTACCAATAAACACAATATATATAAACCATAAACATATAATCAAGAGAGTTATGCATAAATTTAAAAATAAAATTTTGATTAGAGATAAATATAAAATATGTAACTATGTAAAATAAAGTACTTTCATAAATTTGGATTAAAAAACCAAGAAAAAAGGTTGCTGTAAAGGATTGTGTCCTATGTCTTGGATGATTAATTGCCTATTAGTTAATCCAAATAGTCTTATTGCAAGTAGCCTTCAAGGATTCCAACAAAAACACCTTGGAAAGACACTTTCAAACAAGGCCTATGAACAATAAAACTTTCTCAAACTTTCTATCTATAAATACAAAATTTAATCTAGAATAGGAAGAGAAAATAAGATTAAAAAAAGAGAGAGCAGAGATAGCAAAAATAATTTTTGTATATGAAAATGGAAACCTAACCCCTATTTATATAGAAGGTCAAGGTTGAAAAATTAATTTGAATTAATTTATGGAAATTTAGTTTTTTCAATTTCAAAAAATAAAAGACAAATTAATTTTGAGACACAAAAGTATTCAAGAATTAATGGGAAAAAAGCTAACCAAACAATTTCTTAAATGTAGCTTTAAATGTGCTCATTAATCATGTCACAAGCAATTTCTTCCTAATATATTGCATACAATATATGTGATGTTGATAAACATTCTTCGTATAGATGACATTACCAATGCTTATTCTAATAGATGATTAGTTGCAATGCATTAACAGATGACAAAACTAATGGCATTATTAAAAGATGATTCTTTGCAATGCATAAATGATTTAAGGAAAATATCTAAAGCACTAGCCAAATGGTTATATTTCTTTATTGACAAAATCTTTATATGAAGTAAAACAACCTCATGACATTGATAAACAAGGTTTGGCACCTTTATAGTTAGAATGACTAATAAACAAGTATGATTGGTGTATTTATTTCAATAATTTATCTCATTATTCCTTTATATATTTACTATAATATGTGGATGATATGTTTATTTTTGTTAAAAAAACTTTTTGAAAATTCATAATTGAAAGCATAACTTAAAATTAAGTTTGAGAAGAAAGAGTTGGGGAGTAACTGAGAGAATTTTTGTTATCCATTTTAGATTGT
>Ga0325414_1001711_pt1 | contig 21560 bp, 10 predicted proteins | sample PopdelMetagenome_8_FD_206183 | JGI IMG/M metagenome (GOLD analysis project Ga0325414, IMG submission 206183) | Populus deltoides microbial communities from Bellville, Georgia, United States - Leaf-PdKOR-R3 | ecosystem: Host-associated > Plants > Phyllosphere > Phylloplane/Leaf | place: USA... | reverse complement strand
CGTAATGTTATTTGAACATAATCAAGATTTATATTAATATTAATATAAGAAAAAGTAAATTGCAATTATTTACAAGTGAGAGAAACTTGGACATTCAAAATATTATCATGCAAGTCTTAAAACAAAAAGCTAAAACAATTAATTGAATGGTTTTTTAAATATATAAAGAGAGTATTATGGTAGTACAATTAAATACGATTAGTCCTTCCTGTTCTTAATCATGACTATACTCTTTTTCTTTTTATTGAATTTACAAGGTTTCATATTTAAATTTAAATTTACTTGATGGAAATCGAATCATATTATATAACCTCCTACAGGGAAACATATTGGGAGTGTAATTACGGTTTTTTTTAAATATTTTTTATTCATAAAAGTATGAAAATATTTTTTTTTTATTTTTAAAAAATTATTTTTTATATCAACGCTTTAAAATAATCTAAAAATATCAAAAAATAAAATAAAATTTAAATTTTTTTAAAATATTTTTAAAATACAAAAACAAACATACCATCTATATTATGTAGATTTTTCTCGTGATTTTATGAATTTAAAATTTAAATTGCTCAAGATTTTACGCTAATCTTAGAGTACATTTGAATGCATTAACTACGTTCTTTTATTATAACTTGAAGAAAAACAACTCTAGCATCCACAAAAAGCTACGCCAGAATACCAGCATACCTCCTCAAGGAATATCAAGCAGTTTGTTTATAACATTGTTGATCTCAGATAATCTGGTGGCTACTTGTTTTTCATTTCTTCATTTCAAGAAGAAGAAACTATAATTAAAAATTTAATCTTGATTAAAAACAGATAATAACTCGCTAATTATAATCAAATTTGACCTAAGAAATAAAATATGAGTGATGTCAAAAACTAAAAAAAAAAATAAAAGGTAAAATGAGTGAATAAAGTTGCAAAGAAAAAAAAAATTGTGATAAGAAAAAGAAAGCAATATATAACATAAAGATGAAAGTAAATTGCATAATAAATCTTGTATACGAGGTCGGTCATTGTCTCCGGCTACTATATGGCTTTGTTTTAATATTATGGAGATTCAGCTAATCCTAACCCTTTAAAAATAATATATGGTAGATAAGGAACATATATTCTTAAGGTTGTGTTTGTTTCCAGTAACTTTTGTATTAATGGTGAAACAAACACAGTAACATATTTGGTAATAAAAAAATATATATTTTATATTGCGAGACCCATTAAAAAATTAAGTTTGAAATACAGTTTTTGTGTAGCAGTTTTTACATGTTTTTGTAATTGATTTCCGAAAATATTCTTTAAACGCTGTTTGTTTTTATGTTTTAAAAGCACTTTTGAAAAAAATTGAAATTTTTTTATTTTTTCTTTGCTTCAAATTACTATTTGTTTGGTGTTTTCAGATCATTTTAATGTACTTATATAAAAAATAATTCTTAAAAAATAAAAAAATATTATTTTGATGCATTTCCAAGTAAAAAGCAACTGCAATCACACTTTCAAATACAATTACCCTAAATATTTTATACATGTTTTTTGCTACACATAAACTTCAACTATAATTTTTACCAAACATATATCTAAATCCAACTAATTACAGTTAACCATATTTTTTTAAAACTTACTTTTTTCAAACCAGAATCACAAAAACTACCTTAAAAACAAACACACATTCTAATATAATTTGCACTTTTTTATTTACATGCATCCTTCCTAGTACTTCTATGTATTATTGTTATACTATAATATTCACTTGTTAACCTAATAAAGACTCATTTTCTATGTCGAACTCGATCGTTTACCATCATTATAAATCATGATCTCATAATCAATAGTCAATTTCACCCTTTATTACTGGCCCACTTGAAAATAGATTGAGTTGGTCATAAATAAAATGGTTGAGTCATGTGATTGTCTTAAGACTACCTATACACTTGTAGAGTAGATGTTACCTCATGAGCAATCTTGTCCAAATTGGGCTAAGGTTGTTATGATACCTCTTGTTCAGGTATATGATATACAAGGTGAGTTTAGTACTTGCAAAAATTCTTATTAGAGTGCTTGTTGCTATAAAATATCACAAGAATTTCCCTCAAAATGTATAGGCCTCTTAAGTTCCAAATCTATTTTATTGTAGTTCATTTTGAATATGATTAAGTTGATTGGCCATAATATGCATGATATTATTGAGTTTAAAATAAGCTACCACTAGACTACTAATATAACACCCCATAATCTTCGTAATAACCTGCAATTTTGTATAACATTTTGAGCCTTGATTTTAGTAAAAATAGTGTATTTTTTTTATAACACATCTCATATAAAATTTATGTCTATTCAATTACATTCAATACATTTAGAATTCTAATGAAATTCTAGTAAAGTCTTCTTTGTTTAGGTTTCAAAACAGTTTCACTTCTTTTAGAATACATGTTTATCAAATCCAAGGGATTACAAATTTCTCAACACATCATCTCATACTCATTGTTCGGCCTCGGGCCTCTCAATCAACCAATCATTGTTCTTAACAATTATTTACATATAAACATTTATTAAACATAATAATCACTCGTAATCAATATAGGCAACAATTTATTACAAGTTTCATACCAAAATCATTTAATTTCAACGTTCTTACATATTGTACATAATCATACAACTATTATGATACATATTCCTACTTAATAGTAGCCAAATGATAAGCTTAAATCATCAATTGCTGGGATAGTACAAAATAACTTGCAACATACAATATTTAGGCCTCGTTTGTTTGTTGGAAAGTAGTTTTTTTTTTGGAAAGTGAATTTCAAGAAAGTGAATTATTTTCTGATGTTTGGTAGTGTAATGAAAAATAAGTTGGAAAATATTTTCCAGTGTTTGGTTATGTTATGGAAAATGAGTTAGAAAATAACTTATTAATATTTTATTTTTCTCAAGTTTATTAAAATAATGAGGAACAAATCTTACAAATTAAAAAGTTGAATGATAATGAAATTGAAAAAAAAATATAATTTCATAAATTATCTCAAATAAAATAAATAATAATCAAAATAGTAGAGATCAAATCTAAAAAATAAAAAAAATAAAAGATGAAGAAATTAAAATAATAATAATTAACATTTCATAAATTATTTCAAAAAAATGAGTAACAATCAAAAGAATAAGGACCAAATTTGATGAATAAAAAATTTCAATAAAAAAATGATAAGGAAAAAGCAAATAACAATTATAAAAATGAAAACCAAAGTTAATATAAAAATTAAATTTTAAGAGATGAAACTGAAAAATAAATATTCAAAATAAAATATATATATAGCAATCAAAAGTTTGAGGACCAAATATGATATAATCAGCAAATAATATGACATTTCTAAATTTTTCACAACTTTCGGAAAGTGTTTTCCGCTCAAATTTTCCAGGAAAACACTTTCCTGGAAATCAAGCCAAATTTTCCTTTGACTGAAAAGTATTTTCCGTTGACCAACTTTTCTAATGGCAAACAAATACAGGAAAGTTTAGAAAGTGGTTTCCCGGAAAGTGAATTCCGGGAAACAAACATAGCCTTATAAGAAACTTCTCATAAAAACATCTAATAGAAATTAAAACATAACCACTATAGGCAATACTAGTCGACTTCCATGTCATACATCGAACCATACATAAATTATCTATATGTATACCAACATTCACTCATCCATTTCATACTTAAATATCTCATAAATCTTTATAATCCTTACTCTAGTCATTATCATTTTTTTTCTTTAATACAAATCCTCTACTTTGGTTGTCATTTCTATTTTTGTGCTATTATCGATATCTTGTCCACGCATGTGAACTATCATCAACACCCATGTTGTATGTTGAATTATCTTTAGCATTCAAAAGTTAATTCGTATACCTGAAAACACAACATGTACACAAGGTCACCATAGACACATTCCTTTGAGATTTCACAATAAACCATTTTGATTTATACTAGCTGCAGCTCTAACCTTATTTCCTTCTACTACCCTCTAAATATGTGTGATTTACCATACCATAACATGTATACTCAATACTTTGATTATTTATTACTTTACATGTATGCCTTTTCTCCATACTAAAATCCATGCTCTGTCAGTATAGGGCAATCACCGTAACCCTTCTTTCCTCCCGTATTTGGGGTTGCCTTAACAGCCCAATGTCATATATTTTTGAACTACAATAGCTATTCCTCATTTTGATAAACTTGAACTATCATAACAATAAATAATTTTTTTATTAATTTCCTTGTCTTAACTAGCCTAAACTCATGTTTATTTTGCTATCATAATAGTCTTAGAATCCCTTCTATACGACTAACCAAACAGTTGTCATCGGACTATTTCCTACTAAGGATATTCAATACAGTATCTACATGTCCCCTATTTCATCTGGATGACCTTTTATATAATCTACACCCGTCATTTCTTCAAATTGATTATTAAAACCTACCCACAATTGCATCATATTAGGTTGTTCAATTGCTCAAATTAACAACCCATTTGGTTTAACAAAAAGCCACCCACCTCATTCGAATTGGGATATCATATATTCATCAATCATCATGCAAATGGCTCATTAAAACTACCACTAAGTCCATTACAAATGAAACACCTAATAACCATTGATCACATCACATTAGGGTTATCAAATCAACCACCATGTGATGTACCGTTTCACACCTAAACACATTGCCAAACATCCCCAACTTCATGCCTAAACATATTGCCACAACAAACCTTATTTTAGCCATGGCTACCATTCACTTTTTAAGCCTATACTCGGCCGCCATTTACACTTTATTTTAGTCTATATATAGCTACCTTTTACTCACCTGTTTTTTTTATTTCGAAAGTCTCTGCTTTTATGACTGACTAATCAAATAAATTCTCGATTTTGGTATTACTGGGACCATTAATATCCATATTTTATCAAAGTAATCATTATGTTGGTCACTAGTAACAACTAATACCATAAGTCCTCACCTTATGGCAAACTAATCAATTATGACGATCATTAATAACTACTAATGTCATTAGTCCCCACCTAGTGACAGACTAATAAATTATGTCGGTTATCAATAACCATGAATGTCATTAGTCCCCATCTCGTGGCAGATTAATCAATTATATCGGTTAATCCCCAATATTACTTTCCTTCTCTCTTGTTCTTTCTTATTTATTTTCAAGCTTTCCAATGAAAACAAACCATTGCTTTCTTAACCACTCATTTTGAATACCAACAAACCTTTTAATTTCAAAAATCTTCTTTGACTACCAAGTGCAACATTGCACTTTAACTTTCTATTTCATTCTTCTCTTCAATTGATTTTACAATGATATGACAATAAATAAGCAACAATTCAACAAAGAAAACATGCAAAGGCTTTTTTAAAATAAATAAAAAAAGAGTCGAGCACCTAATTTGAGCTTGTGTACATATTGTTGCTCCCTACTGTTGTCTTGTCCTTGTAGACTTCCTCGTACCACCAAGGATACAATTATCATCAACAATTCAACCAGCATCACAATTTCAATTCACTTTTTATTCAACTATTATTTTCGTACCAATAGCAAGGAAGATCCTTAAAATCCTATAAACATACATATTTTCCATGTTCATACTTATTCTTTATCAATTAAAATGTTAGAACCCTCAATTAATAACAATTCTTAGCCAATATTAGAAATCAACAAATCCTGATTGGTTTAGTATACCTAACCCCAAACATTGCTCGGTATTTTAATCATAAATGAAGTTGTAGAAGTTGATTTTAGGCGTGATTTGGCTCTATAAAAAAATAAGACACAAAGATACAACTTTTATAAAGAAATAAAAACCCAGTTTGTCCATTTATAAACCCAAAATCATCCATTATAATAGCGTATAAAATCTATCCACTAAAATGTTGGTTCATATCTTTACTCAATCTTTAGCTCATATCTAAAGTTATACTAGTTAGGTGCCCGCGCAACGTGGCGGATACACCTTTTATTTTTATAAAAAATACTGTAAAAATTTATAATACAAAAAATAATATTTTTTCAATATTAATAATAATATTTTTTTAAATTTATTAATTATTTTATTAATAATATTAATTATAATAAAACTAATAATATTAATAATACAAAAAATAATATTTTTATTTGTAATATTATTAATTATAATAAAAATAATAATATTTAAAATACTAATGATTATATTTAGAAACCTAAGACCCAAAAACCTTGGGTCTTGATAAAAGACCCTATAGAATTGGGTCCAGACGCAAGACCCATTAAGCTTGGGTCTTGACGACGGACCTAAGACAATCGAGTCTTGCCGCCGGATCCAAGAAAATTAGGTCTTGTTGTAGGACCCATTCCACTTGGGTCTTGAGGTAGGACCTATTAGACTTGGATCCTGAGGCAGGATCCAAGAGTATCAAGTCCTGACACAGGACCCATTACCAGTGGGGCCGTGTCCGAACCCAAGGGGATGGGGTTTGGGTCCTTTCGTGTCTAGATCTAAAAGGGTTAGGTTTGGGGTCCAAGTCTAAATCCAAGGGGTTGGGGGCTGGGTCCGTCCATATCCGGACCCAAAGGGGTTGGTTCCTTTTGTGTCCAGACCTAAGGGGGTTGGGGGCTGGGTTCGTGGCTGGACTCAAGGGTGTTGGGTCCGTGTCCGAACCCAAGCGATTTGGGTCCGGACGCCTGACCCAACAGAAGGGGGTCCATATCCAGACCCAACGTGTAGGTTAGCAGACCCGCAAGCCTGGGTGGGTCCTGAGGCAGGACCCATTCAACTTGGGTCCTGACATAGAACCCAAATGATTTGGGTCCTAACGCAAGGCTCATTACCATTGGGTCCTGATGCAGGACTCATTTGAAGGGTAAAAGTATAAATTATTGTTCTTATTATCATTATTGTCATTAATTATAATTATAATAATAATAATAATATTTTTAATACAAATGATAATACTTTTAATATTCATATTGTAAACCACCGGTTAAAAAGAAAAGAATGGTACGAAACGTGCTGGTGTAAACACCGGTGAGAAATCAGTAATGTTGTCGTGGCACAAAAATAAGTTGTAAATTACTAAAAAAAGAAAATAAATATAGTAAAGTGGCTCCGAGGAGACAGTAAAATGATTGAGTGCTTTATGCATGGATGAAATAAGGAGATTTTGATTTTTGGGTGAAAAATCATAAATCAACTAGTTTTATGTTAAAAAATCGTAACTCTTGATCGGGTTATTAGAAAAATATGAAAATTTGCGTGGAGACTTCTAATATATTTTATTAGCTTTGGTTAAAATTTTAGAAGTTTTGGGAGAAATTGAGAATTTGTTTTAGAAAAATCACAATTTGACCAGTTTTGCGCTACCGCACATAAATTTTAATATGATTCAAAAATTGAGTTGAAACTTTGTGTGGAGTATTCTAATATATTATTTTACCATGGGGTAAAGTTTCAGAATTTTTAGAATATTATTTCTGGTAATTTTTAAAATTTGCACGAAAAGGTACTTGTAACCGGGTAAAAAAAAAATATACCAGAGACACATGTTGATATAATTAAAAGAAAGATGATATAAATTAGTTGAAAAGTCAGCCTTTAAAGGGCTGTTTCTAGCCGACCAAAAGGAAAAAGAAAAGAAAAAAAGAAAATGACTTATGGGGACTAGACAAAATTAAACATAAAAGACAAGAGTTTAAATGCAAATAATGAAAATTTTACTATATAAACCCCATGTTGCTTGGGGTGTCCAACGGGTAAAGGAGAGAAAGGGGAGTTAGGGATTTTCTTACATCTTCTATACAATTCTCTCATCAATTCTTGAAAATAATGCATGATTATGGAGACTTAAGATAATTAAGAAGGTTTATAGCGAGTTACACTAAATATTTGAGTGATCTAAGGGTTTTAAAGGTTATGAAGGAAGAATGAAGTGTGGAGAAAGGAAGCAGAAGGAGGGAGATAAATGGTTTTCACCTTGAGATTTCTTATAATTAAATTCCTTGTTATCTTAGTAGTAAATATGATTCTATTGTGTTGATTGTAGAAATTTCATACATGTATACTTGAGTGATGATGTGCTTGATTATGGAACTTTGTGATTAGCATATTGGTTGTAGTAATTTGTGATATTGTGATGAAATTTTATTTGTTGGCATGAAAATTGAATGAGTTAGTGTTTAATTGAGTAAAAAGTTGAAAAAATTTCATTCTACACTTTACTTGAAATTTTAGCATTGGTAGAAAAATATAGGGAATATATGTGATTGATGAAATGAAAAATTATCATGCTCAAATGAATAAAATTAACCTTAGGTGAGGTTTTGAAAACTAGAATCAAAGAAGAATTAATCCCTCCTTGGATGTTAAAAATAAAAATAAAATTCGGCAAGGCTAAATGGAAGAAGAGGAAAATTGTATTTGATTAAGTTATGATTTTAGTGTGGATGAAAATATATTTAATGAGGTTAAGTAATGCATAAACAAGTAGGATGTAAACATAAAAAAAATAACATTCTTACTAAACTAGCAAAGTGAGGAAATAAATAAAAGGATAGAATGTGGATGTGGGTAATGATAAAATTAGTGTTGAAATATATTAAAAAAAACATGGTGAGTAGGATTAAATTGCAAATTAAATAGGATGGAAGGAAAATCTTAATTTTCCATCTTATAAAGGTTTGGCCAAGTTTATGAAAATAAATGAATTCGACTGTTAAATTTGGTTGTTAAATTGTGACAAAATCCTTGTTTAATTTTATTGTTGTAATATATAAGGATTAGGGAAAATGATTTGTATTGGGAAAAGAGAGAGAGAGAGGAAGATAAGGTAGGAGAAAAGAAAGACGAGGAATGAAGTTATGTATTCTCTTTTATATTTTTCCTTTGATTTTATACAAAATCACGCATGGATATTCATGAATTGTGTTTACAAATCATTACTTAATATTATCTTATTTTCTCTTCTTTTTTTGTTCAACTTGTTTATGGATTTTTCATCTATACTTTTTTTTTAGATTAACGTGGGTGTCCGGGCCAGCTTGTGCGCACCTCAACTAATCCCACGTGCCCTAAAGTTAACGATCATGTAAATCTCCAGTGGCTATCATATTAGCAACCACAAGGCTCGAACCTGAGATCACAGGGGGAGCAAACCCTTAGCCTCAAGCTTATACCACTAGGCCACCTACTAGATAATTGATTTTTCATCTATACTTGCTCTATGTTTCTTGCCTTGATAACCAAGTGCTCTAGTTGAGCACACTTGCTTTAATCGATGGGCTAATAAATGTGTCTACTATGTACATTAATTTCTTTTCTATAATTAATATCCACTTAATTTTCTTTTTTTTATTCGAGAAATATGAAAGGGTACTTGATTCTATTTTTTTAATTTTTGCTTTTTTATTTTAATTTCTTATTTATCATTCATAGTGTGTTTTAAAAGCTATTTATATTTTTAACAAAGGTATATAAAGGAAAAAATATTTTACATAAATTTAATTTAATTTAAAAAGTATTTAAATATATTATTAGCTAAAATATAAAACTAATAATATTACACATTTAATTATGATGGTGAAATGATGATATTGTTATGGCAATAGTTCTGATAATAATAAAATAATAATAATTAATATGATATTAACAATGATTATTATTGTTATAGTAACATAAAATCAACAATAATTTTTGTTTTATTAATAAATATAAAAAAATTATAATAAGTGATATGATGTAATAAAAGGGACCATGATGACAAGAAATGTTTGTAAAGGTTCTTGGTGATTATAAAGTTAAAGATGAATTGCGTTGAAATAAGGGTTGGTCAAAAATTAATTTTTTTTGCTTATAATTATTATTTTTTATATTTATAGATCATTTTGATATGTTGATATCAAAAATAATTTTTTTTAAATATTATTTTAATACATTTTTAAATAAAAATATATTTTGAAAAGCAACTGCTATCATATTTCGAAACACCCCGACAATAATGATATTAAAATAGAGGGTGAAGGTGATGAAGTAATAATAAAAATAATGGTTGTTATAGCTAATGATAATATTACAATAATGGTGTTGATGGTGATTATAATATTAAAGAGATATTAGTAGTAGAGTAATGGTATGATGATAATAATGTCGATAATATAATATTTTGTATATAAAAAATAAAATAAAATAAATAAAAAAGCTAGTCTTTGTTTTTTTTAACTATTTTTTTATTTTTAAATTTTTAATAAATAAATAAATATAATAATTCAATCAAATATTAAAAAAATAAAAATTAATGATGTGATGATATTTTTTAAAATTAAAGTATCAAAATGTATTTATTATTTATGCAATTCTTTGAATGCTAAAAGGAGAAAAAACATAATGTTCTTAATGTTTTATTTTAAGATTAAATAACTAATGTGATGTCATTGTATATTTTTAAATTAAAAGATCAAAATGTTATTTGATATATTAAGGTCGCAATTAGATGGTCAATTTTTTTTGGTCTAATTAAGGACATGTTAACGTAATTATAACATGTTAGGATCAAAATCTACTCTTACGTCTGGGTGTTCCATTGACCGTAACATCTCCATGGTCCATCCCCTCGTTCTCTCTCTCTGTCTTCGTGTCTTTTCTGAGTATTGTCTCTCTTTTCTTTTCATCTTTCCTTCAACAGCCTCTCTATCGCTATAAAATAAAGAAAAAAATCAATTTGTGTTTATAATTTTATTTAAAAGTTAGAAAAAGAATAATAAATAGATTAGTAGAATAGATTTTGGGAATAATAACACGAACATAGTGCCTCCATTTCTAAGCAAAACCTACGACATAGTAGACAACCGTTGATGGATTCAATGGTGTCATGGAGTAGCAACAAAAACAGTTTTGTGGTGTGGAATGTTCCAGGGTTTCAAAGAGATCTTTTGCCTAAGTACTTCAAGCACAAGAACTTCTCCAGCTTTGTCAGGCAATTGAATACTTATGTATGTGTGTGTGTGTATTTATTTTATCTACATTACAATCCATTCAATTGGATGATTACTAGTTTTATTTATTAGATATGTAACTTAGTGGTTAGATTGGAAGGAAATGGAAAGAAGGATGGGTCTATATAGATTATTGGATTACTTTATTGCTGATGAGTTTGAATTAAAATAGGAAGCTGATGCTGCTACTTTACTTTTTACTGCCAAATTTAGGTTTGAATGGGAGAGAATTCATTCCATGAAATTAGTTACTAATTTTGGCTGAATGGTTTTCTAAATCAAGTTCAAGTTAGATTAGTAACCTATGCATGCACTATGAAAACTACTCTTTTTTACATAGGTTTTTGGTATATGCCACCAATGTTAGTCATTCAAAGTTTTCATTCTTCTGTTTATTTGCATGGTAATGGTTAATGGTACAAGGAAGTGAGTTTAGCATGTGGATTTACTTTATTTCAGCTAGGCTATTTATTAGGTATTTAGTAATTCTATCCTAATCCATTCAACTGGATTATTACCAATCAGTAAGGGGCTGACTGGATTTTGAATGTTTGTAAGATTATTTATTATTAACCAGTTTTATTCGAGGTGCTCTTCATGTATATCTGGATGAAGCAATCAATATTATTATTGTTGTTGTTATTGTTGTTGTAATCATAAATTTTTACGAAAACCATTACTTGAATTTCTTTTCTTTTCGACAATGATCATATTAAAAAAAAAGAGCTTAATGATCATATGTTATTAATGTTATATGCATGCCCTGTATCATATTGTGGCTTGCATGCTTTTCTCCACAAAACCTTATTGAATCCTATTCAGAGATGGTGATTATTTTCTAACCATCTGTTAATTTTAATGTTTTTCTTGGAATCATAAGTTGGGGTATTAGGCACGATTAGCTAGAGATCAGCTTTGGAGTTGCCGATGAAAGTGGTTCAGGAATATGAAATCAGTTTTGACGAGACTTACGTGTTTTTAAAAGGTAATCTGAAATGAGTAGTAGTTATTCATGGAGTCTAATGAATTCTATGGAGTTTCAAGGAAATCTCTAGCTGTATCTTTTAAGTTTATCGTAAGCATTTAGTATTCCCTCTCCCCTTACTTTGTGTGTTCGTACATGTTTATGTGTAGAGTTTGCTGGACTTACAAATCAAAGATACGAGTTTGTTGACTTAAAGAGGGAGAGTATGATTTGGATATATTCTCATATTGAAGATATGATTTTGTTGGACTTCGAATAAATCCATAATGATGTTATGGAGCTTGACATGGAACACATTGCTTTTTCAACAGTGATGGTGCAGTGGATAAAGTAGATGTGGGTTTAATGGATTTAGAAAACTCAATGATATTTGCAGCCGTGCTTAGGGAAACTGGAGTTACTGGTTCAATAGTAGCGAGTTGTTTCACTACTTTCCTGCTTGGTTTTCAGTGAGTAGTAGGTTTGTTCACATATTTTTTTGGGAGTAGCTAGCTATTTTATCTATATTTTTCATCTTTGGACATCTCTTTTCTAATGCATCTTCTTTTGCTAAAAAATTAAACAAAGAAAAAGAAGAAGATGAGTGTGGATCTTATTGACTTATTCAACATGTTAGCATTCATTCCCAGTTATTTGTGGATAACTCATGCTAAATTTGATAACTCAACATATAGGATGACTGATTCCGTTCCTAAATCCACTCTTTGGCCATTTTGACTACTTAAGCCTACTTCATTTTAGGCTTCTTCTTTTGCTGTTCCGATTATATATTTTGCTGTCATCCATTTTTTACCAGAGAACCTCATAAGAATCTTTTGTTGCTTCATTTCTCACTCTCTCTCTCTCTCTCTCTCTTGCGTAAAGGATTTTTGTTTATAACATTTTGAACTTTTGGTTTTGAATGACTTAGAATTGACTGAATGTTGTCAAATTGTCTTTTGTTGTTAAGAAACACATTAGGCGTGGTGTATATTAACCCATGTGCTAAAACATTGTAGGTTAACTTACACCTTAATTGGGTATGCATGACCAGCGCTGGTCTTGGCAAAAACATAGTTTGTCGATAATTGTGTTGGTATTATGAGTTAACAGAGATAACTTCTATTTTAGCCAGTTTAATCTTCTAACCGTGATTTGTAAGTTCTCTATGAAATCACCTGATAATTAACTTTTGTTTTTGAATTTTAATGTGTATGCATATTATTGTTAGGGAAAACCTATCAGTCTACCCTTATATATTATGCATATCTCAACTGTGCCCTTGTACAAAATGATCAAACAATAGTGATCTTTAGTGATGCAAGACAGCCTAGGGGCTGTTCAGAATCTGACTTTTAGAGGTTGTTTAGAGTGGTAATGCTGTGAATTGATGCTGAAATATGAGGAAGAATGTAGATCGATTATAGGAGTCACTCCTAGGGTTCTTAAGGGTCACCACACCTAGGAGGAGATTGAGTCATGCAACCAAAGCAAAATTGATGGGATTGTTATTCATAAAGTATAATTAAAATATTGAAAGCCTACATAACCTTTATATAGAGATGCTAGTACTCCTAGTTAAACAGGGACTTATTTTCCTATATAAAAAATCTATTTGGAATAGGAAAAACCTATTAAAGCTAATTACTTTAGAACTAATAGAATGCTAAATATAAAACCAGACCTAGACCATTTTCCCAGAATATCCAGAAAATCTATAAATTACAAAAATACCGTTGTCTATAAAAAGTTATCAATCTTGCTTCTTTTGTTGTCAGCATTATCTAGTTTATCCATTTTCTCTAATATGCCCACTTTTCAATTTTTTCCATCAAAATTTTCTTATTTAGAACCCTTTTTTTCCTTGCATACTTTTGAAAGGGCATTTAAGACAATTCATAACTAAATTGTCATGCATTAATGGATGTGACTATTAATTTCGACGACGGATGTGCATGTTAGAGAGTATGGATAAACTAAAGGTTACGGTTGATTGTTTAATTTTTTATGCAAGGGTATCATTGAGAAAACATGTATTAAGAGTGTATTCCCTTATTGTTTAAGCTGTTTTTGTGTGTGTGTGTATGTGTGTGGTAGGATTCATTCAATTGGAGTTGTATTTAGTAAATTTTAACTTAAGTTTAGCTCTAGATTTTAGTTTTCTTTAGGTCATAATTATTAGGATTGGAGAGTGTATAATTAATTATGCATGGTTGTTTGCATAAAAACAACGAATTACCAAATATTTGTGATTTTATAGTTACTATAGATCCACTTGGTCAGGTGGTATTGAATGATATGTTACTATAATGTGAGTTTTAAACTTGCCATGAATCTTTTTTTTCTCTATCTCCATCTCTCTCAAATTTTAGAGAAAACATATTATGAGATATTAGATACCAGATCAGCTACATAGTTATTATAAAAAGATCATAAAAGGTGACTGCATTTTCATAGATCAATTCACTTGAACTTTGGAAAGTTGCTGCATAAAAAGTTAAAAGTTCCTATGTATTCTTTGGATGTGAATATGTGGGTATTATCTTTTTTCATTTGTTAGAGTTGTTTTCTAAGATTATTTAGAGATGGATGAATGAAGTTGGAAATATGAGAGGAAAAAGAAAGAAGAAAGAAGAAGAAGAAGAAGAAAAGGAAAGAAACATTGTGAGATAAAACAAGTTGATTCATTCTCACTAGCTTATATCACACACATATATAAGAAAAGAGTTTAAAATTACTTTACTACCCTTGACTCTACATTATAAATAATAATTGCTCCTAACAACATCTCCCCTCAAGATCAGGCATATATATCTCTCATGTCCATCTTAAAAGTACTAGTGTGAAACACCCTATTGTTGAGACTTTTAGTAAACACACCAACTTTTTTTAATTTTTACAAGTGGGATACAAATAGTCTTCTTATTTAACTTCTCCTAAATCAAGTTCCTTGAACCTCAATATACTTTGTTCAATTATGTTAAACTGGATTATGGGCAATTTTGATAGCTTTTATGTTATCACAAAACAATGATAAAGGTCTACCAACAATTATTCCCATCTCATGCATTAGATTTTTAGCTACAAAAGTTCACACTCCATGTGCCATTGCTCAATACTTTGCTTCAACACATAACCGAGCCACTACCAATTGTTTTTTACTCCTCCATAAGACTAGATTACTACCAATAAAAGAACAATGTCCAAATATGGATCTCTTATCACCTGATGATCTAGCCCAATCAACATCGGTAAAGGCTTCTACCTTCAAGTGTTATAGGAGAATAACAACCTTTATCAAGAGCAAACTTTAGATATCTAAGGATGGGATAAATAACATCAAGATGGGATGTGCAAGGATCATGCATAAACTAGCTGATAACACCAATTGAATAAGTTATATTAGGTCGGATATGTGATAAATATATAAGCCTACAAACTAGCTTTTGATATCTTCATTTTTCAACTACTTCACCTTTACAATCAACAAGGTGATGATTCACTTCTATAGGGGAATTGGCTAGCCAACACCCTAACATCCTTGTTTCAACTAATAGATCAAGAATATACTTCATTTGAGAAATGAAGATGGCTTGGCCTTGAAACTTCAATTTCTAGAAAGTAACGTAACCTTTCAAGGCCTTTGATTTCAAATTCTTTGGCAAGATACTTTTTCAACATATAAACCTCCATGTGAACATTTTATGTCATCAGTATATACAATGAGAATTGTAGTCTTGCCTTGGTAATGTTTGATGAATATAGTGTGATCTTTATTTCTTTATTTGTATCCGAATCTAACAACCACATCATTGAATCTATTAAACCATGTGTTGGTAGATTTCTTAAGGCCATATAAAGTTTTTCACAACTTACACACCTTGCCCTTTGTCTTTTTATAAGAGAAACCTGAAGTAATTTTCATATACACCTTTTCTTCTAAATTTTTATGTAGAAAAGAAATAACCTGATTGAGTTAATTTTTTGCAACAGAAGCAAACATTTCTTGATAGTCAATTTCATAAGTTTGGATATATCCTTTTAACAACTAGCCTTGTCTTACACCAATCAATACTTCCATCCAGCTTCTGCATAACACAAAAAAACCATTTGCAACATACTACTCTCTTTCTAGTAGGAAGAGTAGTGAGCTTCCATGTTTCATTTTTCAACAAAGCTCTCATTTTCTTTGCCATAACTTCTTTCCACCTGATATTTTTAATAACTTCCATCCAATCCTTGAAAATAGAAGATAAGGAAGATACAAAAGCTCTATATGAAGGTAACAAGAGATCATATGACAAAAAATTAGATAAAGTATGTTTGGTACAATTTCAAACTCTTTTTTTAAGAGCTCTATGAAGATCATTAATAGAAGGAATAATATTTTTAGTGACAGAGTTAGGAAACTTACTGTTCGGAGTTTGGTGTAAGGGTGAATTTGAATATGGTTCTTGGCTAGGTAGAGTAGATTCATTGACTTCTTTCAGTTTTTTCATGTGAGTGTAAACCTGCCAAACCTTCTCCTTTTGTCCTTTTTAGTTTCCCCATCATCTTTATGAACCATTTCTTTCCCTCATTCTGGTTCCTCATCACTTCTACATTTCTCCACATTTCTCCATTTTTGCTGGATTTTCATCTCCTTACTCTCTCTTCCCTTGATTTGTTCCATCCAATTTTAGTCCATAACTAAATAGAGTAAGTGATGCCAAAAACATATACTCACTCCCGTTGATCTCCTATTTGAGGTGAGTTGACTAAATATGACTTATTTTCATGAAATGTTACATCCATGCTAACAAATATTTTTATACTTTGAGGATGATAACATTTATAATCTGTTTGAGGAGTAGAGTATTCAATGAAAACATATGTCAATGCTCATGGATCTAACTTTCCAACATCTTGTCGATGATCTCGAACAAAGGAAACACACTAAAAGGTTTTTTCCGGGACAATATAGGAACAAGTTCCTTGTAGGAACTCCATTGGAGTTCTGAACTTAAGAACTCTTAGTAGAATCCTATTAATGAGATATGTTCTTGTAAGAACTGCATCTCCCCTAATAGGTTTTGGGAAATTCCTTGTGAACATGAGAGATCTGTAAACATCTAATCAGTATTTGTTCTTTCACTTAGCTACACCATTCTGATTTGATGTATTTACACTAGTCTGATGGAGAATACCATGTTCCAACATATAGCTTTGAAAACCTCCATCCATGTACTCATTATCACTTTTCAAGAACTGAACTTTAGCATTAAACATTTGTAGAGATCATGTTATGAAATCTCGTAAAGTTGAAAACACTTCATTTTTATTTTGAATCAAATAAATCCAAGTAGTATGACTATAAGAATCAATAAAAGTAACAAAGCACCTACAACCAGATAAGGAAACAATTAGGCCAGGACCCTAAACATTTGAGTGAATTACCATTTTATTAATTCTATTATTAGTTGAGGAATAAGCAACACAATTATGCTTAAAAAATTCACACGCGTCTTAAGATAAAATTTTTACAATACATTGATGCTGCAAAAAGCTTTGTTAGAGCTACATAAGATAGATGCTCCAATTGATTATGCCGCAAAGGTAATTCTTGATTAACATCTGTAGAAATGGTCACCAGCCCATATTTGAACTCGTGTTTTCTGAACTAACAAATATAAGCTATCTTCCACCCTATCATAGCCAATCACCTTTATTTTTGTTTTCAGGTCCTTAAACACACAATAAGTAAAGTAGAATGAGAATTTACACTTTAAATCTTTAATTATCTTACTAGTAGATAGAAGATTAGAAGAGAATGAGAATTTACACTTTAAATCTTTAATTATCTTACTAGTAGATAGAAGATTATAAGAGAACCTGGGAACATGAAGGATTGTGGTTAAAAATAAAATGGTACATTGGATTGAAACTTTACCAGAAATGGAGGCTGGGGAATCATCAGCTATACAAACTTTATCCTTACTTGAAAAACAATTGTAAGATGAATTTTTTTTGAAGACCGAGTCACGTGATCATTGGCTCTTGAATCTATCACCTAAGTTGAAGTGTTTGATTGACCATCAGGAATTGGAGTCCTAGTTATCTTTGACACAAGTGCTTGTGATTTAGGAAAACCTATTCTTTTCCCACCTCGTCCTCTTGAAGGATGTCCATGTAACTGCCAGCTTGTCTTCCTAGTATGTTTGGTTCGTCTATAATAATCACACTTTAATTGTTCTTTGTCTGCTAACATTGGTTCACTAAGACGTGTGAACCCCTCACTAAATGTTTTTTTTTATTGGAGTTACCTATCATAACTAACCTCTCATGAGTAATAAGATGCAATAATGCATTTCTCCTACTTTTCTCTTGCTGAACAGGAGAATATGTTTGCCTCAAGGAAGGGAAAGGCTCTCTCTCTAGAACCTGAACTCTAATATGGTTATATTCAATGTTTAACCCAGCTAAAAAATCATAGACACGTTCCTTGTCAATTAGTTTTTGAAACTTTACTGCATCACTTGGACAATTTGCCTAGAAATCCTATTAGAAGTATGACTCCCGCCACAAACTACTCGGTTCCGCAAAGTATTGGGCTTTAAACTTATCACGTTGCTTGGTTTCACGAACCTTTTTCCGTTGCTCACAAACTTATGCATCATTGCCCAATCGTGAGTACATTGTGCTAGTATCATTCAAGATTTTTAAAGTAGAATCTAATAAAAGATACCACAAACAATCAAAGGTTGCACAAAGTTGATGAGGCATGACATGAGTAGAGAGTTTTTTGATTCCATTATTCAATTAGTTAGTCACTAGCTATTGTTCTCTCTTTTTCTCATGTGATGTACCCATATAGTCCACATGTCTTGATAAACAACATACAAAATCAGGACTAAGCTATATAATTATTTTCATCTTGTTTGATAGGGCTGATTTAATGGGTAAAATTCTCATTCACAACTTCAACCCAACTCCTACTACTATAATTGGAGGGGAGACTGGTTTTAACATCTGAGCTCTTCTCTGTCATATTCACAACACTACAAAGGACTACATATCTAATCACCACAAGACCAACAAACTAATAACCACCTTTTTTATTTATAAAATTGGCAGCTCAAACAACAACAATGATTTGTGAGATGTTAGGGCTTTTGTTCACGGAGTCAAGGTGACCTCAACATGTTATTGCTAATATCAACAAAAACAACATTGATGCTTGAACACACTAGATTTATTTGTTGTGCTTTGATACCAAGTTATTTTCAAAGATTATTTAGAGATGGAGGAATGAAGTTGGAAAGATGAGCGAAAGAAAAAAGAAGAAACAAATGTTGTGATATGAAGTGACTGTTCATTTATTCTTTCACTATCTTACATATCACACACACATGCGTGTTTATATAAATTGTCATAACTCAATTTTTGACCTTTTATTTTAATTAATTTATTTACTGAAAAAATGATGAAAAAATTATGAAAAAAAAGTAAAAATAAAATAATAGAAGAATGAATTAAAATTTGGGTTAAGGGCAGCAAGATTGGAAGTTTAAAGATTTAATTAATTTTTTACTAATTTAATTAATCAAATCAAGGGTTTAATTGGAGAATTGATAAGTTTTGAGACTTGATTAAAGCTTGAAATTGATTTAATTAATCCAATCAAGGGTTTGATTGGAGAATTGACAAGTTTTGAGACTTAATTAAGCTTGGAACTAGTTTAATTAATCAAATCAAGAGCTTAATTGGAGAATTGATAAGTTTTAGACTTAATTGAACTTGGAATTAATTTATTCAGGGACTTAATTGAATAACTATCAAAGTATAGGGTTGATTCTGGTCAAATTTGCAAGAAATTAAAACCTAAGGACCAATGTGTAAATGGCGCTGAGATGCAGGGTTTCAATTGCAATTTACCCAAGGACTGGACCGCAAAAAGTCAAAATGTCAAGGATCAAAACGCAAATGGCCATTAACATTAACACTGTTCATCTTCTTCACCCGAAAAAAGAAGAAAACAGATGCCTTTATTGCATTAAAATCCATGCGACTGCATGGCATTCTCTGGTTATAAAAACCAGAGAAGGAGAACCGACAGGAGGAGAAGAAGAAAGGGCAGAACCGAGGGGCCAATAGGGAGCATGAACAAAAACAAAGAGGGGACCTAAAAACAGAGAAATAGGGAGAGAGCAAATGGACAGCAGGCCTGCTTTGCCTTTGTTCTCAAAACGCAAGTGAAGTGCAGGGAAACTACAAGCGTTAGTCAGCCTAATTATTCGTCTCCAGCTACACACTCCAAACCATCGGAAGAGAGAACTGAGAAAAACAAGAGAAAAGGCGGAAAAAACCCAGGAGACAGAGGACGGGAAGAAACACGAAAAAAAAGCCAGAGGTTGGTTAGAGAGAGGAAGGACAGAGAGAAAGAGAACCAGGGGAAAATTTTGGTCCATCAACCAGCAGCACCTCGTGCTTTTACCACCATTGTCTTCGTCTTGAACGGAGAAGACTGGACAGAGAGCTAGAAAAGGAAAGAGCAAAACCGAGAAGAGGGAGAAGAAAAAAGAAGGAGAGAACCGGGACCGAACACAAATAAACAGAGGAAAAACGCAGAAAAAAACAGGGGAACTGGAGAAGACAGAAACAGAGAGAAGCATTGGCCAGCCAACACACAAGCACCAGTCTTGTCTCGGGTTGCACCACCTCTTGAACAGGCGAACACAAAGAAAAACAGAGAGCATGGACGAGGAGAGAGCAAACACAGTAGAGAGAGAGAGAGATCAGAGAAGATGAAGGAACCCATAAAAGTAAAGAAAAAGAGAGCAGACAGAAGGAAGACTAGAGGAACACCAAGAGGAAAACAGAGGAGGAGAAAATAGCATCAGCCAGCCAGCCCTCCATCACGTCTCCGTCTCCCTGCTTCCAAGTAAATCTCTCCAGCTTTGCAAGATAATTCACCCACACTGTACACTTGTAAATTTAATTACATTGTTGCTATAGCAGGCGTGCGTGACGCACGCTTGTGGGTAAAACTGCCCAGGTCACTGGCTTGGGCCAGTGACCGGGCTGAGCTCGCTGGGTTCAGCCCAGCTAAAAAAAAATAGAAAGTGTAGAAATAAAAATTTTGCATGTCTTAGGAAAAATGTATTTTTGTCAATTTATTCACTGATATCAGGATCATGAATAAAAAAAATATACTGATTTTTTTTCGCAGCTGACACGATCAAAGAGTTGATGTCTTATCCCAAGTGCAGGAGTGTCACAGTAATAAATAACCCGGCAAGACCGGGGTCAAACCACAGAGAGGTTAATTGTATAAATTATAATTAATAAAACAACAACAATAACAACAATAATAATAACAATAATAGTAGTAGTAGTAGTAGTAGTAGTAGTAGTAGTAGTAGTAGTAGTAGTAGTAATAAAGAAGAAGAGGAAAAAATTAATGAGAACTTTGAGATGAAAGATTAATGTAAAGATTAAACAATGATAAAAACAAATGTCAAGGTTAGAGGGTTCACTAATAGTATTAGAGATAAGTAAAATATAAACTCTTTATAAATTATCAACATGATCATATTAATCATCTT
>Ga0325414_1001709_pt1 | contig 21576 bp, 16 predicted proteins | sample PopdelMetagenome_8_FD_206183 | JGI IMG/M metagenome (GOLD analysis project Ga0325414, IMG submission 206183) | Populus deltoides microbial communities from Bellville, Georgia, United States - Leaf-PdKOR-R3 | ecosystem: Host-associated > Plants > Phyllosphere > Phylloplane/Leaf | place: USA... | reverse complement strand
AATTGCATAACATATAGCATAAAAATCTAAACTAAACCTTCCTCGTGGGATCGACCCCTTGCTTGCTCTATACTATCTTGTGTGTTTTAAGCTAGGGTAATTAATTTGTGCGACCGCGACATCGCAATAGTCACCCCGTTCTGAAACTTCTCACCTTGAGCCAACTTGCGCCCAAAAGTCTTGGCGGAGACTTTTTCTAGTGTGTGGACAGTCAGTTGTGGCAGTGCTTCATCTTCCTTCCCCACCTGTGTTTTCTTGTCATCTCCTTCAATCTCACCTTCTTCATCATTGACAATTCTTGACCGAGGTTTTCCAATCCTTTATCCATTATTACTTGCGGTATGACTAGGCAATGGATTTGAATTGATGTTAGGTGTGTCTTCAAATGACACCCATCCTATCTTGATGAGCTCCAATAATCTTTTCTTGAAAGCATAGCACGTTTCAAGACCATGCCCGGGAATACCAGCATGGTGCTCACAAGTTAACTCAGGCTTGTACCAGATAGGGAATGGTGGTTGTAGCGGTAATGTGGGGATAGGAGCTATTTGTCCAATGCTCAGCAGTTTGGCATACATGTCCTTTAAAGGCATGGATAATGGCGGCAGTTGTTCTAAAATGTATCTTGTATTTGGTCTTTGGTTGTTGTTTTGGTTGTTTGACTGGTTATTTGTTCGATTAAGGGAAAAAGGTTTGCTAAAGTTCACGTAGGCAATATGAGAGGTAGGTACTTGTGGGTTATATGAATCCAGTCTCTTGCCCTTGTACCCACCTTCCAAATTGTTAACGTCACCTTCTATTTTTCTTCCAATAAAACCCTTCGTCTCCAATGGCTCAATTATGCGTCCAGCTTTAATACCTTGCTTTATTCTTTTCACTATGCGTACAGCATCGTAGAAATGCTGAGATGAGCTACCCATTAGATGCTCATAATATGGTGCCTTAAGGGTATTGGCAAATAAAGTAACCATCTCTGTTTCTATTAAAGGGGGTTGGACATGTGTGGCCTTATCCCTCCACCTTTGCGCATATGCCCTTACTAACTATTGGCTCCTTTTCTCCATTGACATTAGACTTGTTCGATCCAGAGCGATTTCCAGGTTAAACTTGTACTGCTTAAGGAACGCCTCCACCAAATCTCTCCAGCTCCTGATCCTAACACTGTCTAACCTCATGTACCAGCTCAAAACAGATCCTGCGAGGCTATCTTGAAAGAAATAGATAAGCAATTTATCATCACGGATTACTTCTGCCATTTTGTTACAGTAAGATCGAAGGTAAGTGTTTGAGCATTCCAAACCGGTGTACTTAATGAAATCTGGTATCCTAAAATCCTTTGGCATCACAATGTTTGGTACCGACATACTTCGGCTGCTCGCATAGGGTCAAACCAGTCATTACCCTCAACTGCCCTTAATCTTTCTTCTAAAGCAAACAGTTTGTCCTGGTCCCTCAAACTAGGAGATCTATTATCTGGGGTTCCCTCCGCTGTTAAGTCCACATTAATCGGAGCATGAGTTGGCTGGATAGGGGTGATAGAATGAGACAGTTTTATAGAATGCATGAACAGTACGTGTAAAAATATAAAGCAAATATGCAAATACGCAAATAACAAAAGGAAAGACATTAACAATAAAACATACAAAAACACAAACAAATCAGACAAAAACAAAGCTTAGTCTACAAGGTCCCCAGTGGAATCGCCATTCTGTCGCACGTGTGCGGCGTCGCGGCAAATATTGCACTTTATCTAAAATGTGTATGGTATCTATTTGGCAAATATGGGGAGACAAGAAAATATTGTCTTTTGTCGGTGGAAAATGGAATGGGAGTCGCCACCTAGTATTTTGGTCACTAGGAACCCTAACTGGTCTCAGAGATCGGGCACGGGGACTGATTGCGTAAAGGGAAGGTATTAACACCCCAAATATGCCCTACCTAAGGTAAGCTGCATTGTTTATTTGTCTGATAAAATTCGAGGTCTCGTTGTGTTTCCTAGTTGTTGGTATGGTTCAAGGAAAGTCCTCCTCGGTAAGGAGATCCTTATCTTATTGAGTAATTCTAACATTAACAAAAGAATTTAATATCCAGAATACGTCTTACGTATAAGATCGTAACCCCAGATATTAAAAGAAAACAAAATAATTTTTTTTGGAATTTTTGAAATATTGGCCTAGTTCTCATGGCTTGAATAAACTGGTTATTAAAGCCAAAATGCATGGTAATATATATATTGCTTTGAAATTTCCTTTGTTGTGTGAAAATATGATGTTATAATATATATATATATATATATATATATTGAAGAGACTAGGCCTCACGGTGGTTATGAAGGTGGCGGTGGCTGAAAGCCCGATGACAGCAGCTGTTTTTTCTTCTTCTTCCCTGTGTAGAGGCGCAAGTCTGCCTTTTCTTCAATGGTGCTGCAACGGGGGGGAGAAGATGGTGAGCTGAAAAATAACGATCCTTGGCAGTGTTGGTGTGTTTGTATTTCCCTCCCTCTGTTACAAAGCTTCTCCATCTTCCCTCAGTTCTCCTCTTGTTCAAAAATTTCCCCCTTGTTCTCCTTTCTTTTTTTCCTCTGTCTCTCACTCAAAACAAAAAACTGCACCTCCCGTCCTCCCTCCAAAAAACTTCCCCCTATTGCTGGTGTTGAGAGCAGTATTTATAGCCAAGGGGAGCGGCCTGCTGTTGCGCATGGGGAGCAGGGGACACCGGGCGAGGTCTTCAATAGGCGTGGCTTTGCAGGGCACGCAGGAAAAGAGAGAGAGGAATAATGTCTCTCTAAACGACACTATTCAGTTTATTTTATTTTATTTTATTTTATTTATGGGGTACCCAAAAATGGAGTACAACAATGCTATTGCTAACATATATTTAGCATTAGCTGATGAAGTATTATCAAGTGTGGCGGAGAAGAAAACATCTAAGGAGATATGGGAGACTCTAACAAAGCTATACAAGTCGAAGTCTTTGCACAATAAAATTTTCTTAAAGCAGAGACTTTATACCCTTCGAATGGCAGAAACCACGGCAGTGACTGACCACATCAACACAATAAGAACTCTATTTTCACAACTCACTACGTTGGGTCAACAAATAAAGGAAAATGAACGTGCAGAGCTTCTACTTCAAAGTCTTCCTGATTCGTATGATCAACTCATTATCAACTTGACTAGTAAAATCCTCTCAAACTATTTAGTCTTTGATGATGTTGCAGCCGCTATCTTGGAAGAAGAAAATCGGCACAAGAACAAAGGAGACAGAAATAGTTCAAACCAAGCAGAGGCATTGTTGGTGTCAAGAGGAAGATCAACGGAGTGTGGCTCCAGTGGGAGTCAAAGGCAGGAGAAGTCCAAATCAAGAAGTAAGAAGACTGTGAAATGCTACAACTGTGGCAGAAAAGGGCACTTCAAAAGGGATTGTTGGTTTAAAAAGGGTATTGAGAATACTGCAGAGTCATCAAAACCTCAAGGATGTGTTGCAAGTACCTCAGAAGATGGAGAGGTTTTATATAGTGAAGCAGCAACAGTCTCTACAGATAGAAAAGAGCTCACTGAGGTTTGGTTAATGGATTCAGGAGCAACATGGCATATGACTCCTAATCGAGATTGGTTTCATACATACGAACCCATCTCTGAAGGCTCAGTGTTCATGGGTAATGATTATGCTTTAGAGATTGCTGGTATTGGCACCATCAAATTGAAGATGTATGATGGCTCAATTCGCACTATTTTAGGAGTGCGACATGTGAAAGACTTAAAGAAGAATCTTTTGTCCGTAGGACAATTTGATAATCTTGGCTGTAACATTCAAATAGACAATGGAATTATGAAAATTGTCAAAGGAGCGCTGGTGGTTTTAAAGGAAAAGAAACAGTTGCAAATATGTTTGTATTAATAGGAGAAACACATCATGAGGTAAAAGCGTCAATCGTATCAGCCAGTCCTGTAGAAGAGAAGACGATGATGTGGCATCAAAAACTAGGCTAAATGTCAGAGAAAGGTTTGAAAGTTCTCACTGATCAAAAGTTACTCCCTGGGCTTACAAAGGTTACTTTACCCTTTTGTGAGCACTATGTTACAAGTAAATAGCACAGGTTGAAGTTTGGCACATCAACAACTAAGAGCAAATGCATCTTGGACCTAATTCACTCTGATGTTTGGCAAGCACCGGTTGTATCCTTGGGAGGAGCAAGATACTTTGTATCATTTATAGATGACTTCTTCAAGAGATGTTGGGTGTGTCGCACGTCAGAAAATCCGCGCGGCGTCGGCTGGCGATCTTTCGTTGTTGTGTTATTTGATTTAATTCGTTGGAGTCGCCACCTAGTAATTGATTGCGGGCTACTAGGAAACCGGATGTACTGGTCTTGTCAGAGATTCGCGGGTAAGGGACTGGTTGTGATTAGGGAAGGTATTAGCACCCCTAACGCACCCTACCTGAGGTAAGCTGCTTCGCGAATTTGATGTGTTTAAAGAAGTTTTAATAATTGTTTTTTCATCGGCTATTAGAAATACAACTTACGTATAAGTTAATAATTCTTGACTGTGATCCAATCAAAATATTAAATTCTTCTTTAATCTTTACAATTTTATCATAAAAATATAAACATCCATAAAACAAATACAAACACACACATACACTTTCACTATATTTTTTCTTTTTTCTTTTTTTTTTCTTTTGTTTTTGTTACATCAACACTACAAATAATAAAAATTCAATACTAAAAATAAAATTACATCAAACAATTTAAAATTACAAAACAGCCCCTAAAACATCCAAAGGCTTCTGGAATATGCAGGAATAGTGCACGGGAACAGTGGCGGCACGTCTTCTCCACGCGCCACCGTCACTGGCGGCGCGTGGGTGCACGCGCCGCCGCAAGAACAACCCATCAACAGGGGTGGTCTGGATCGACTTCTTCCCCTCTTCTTTTCCTCGCCGGCGGTGAAGATCACCGTCACCTGCAACCAAAAGAAAACGCACAAGCAGTCGGTTTTAGTTATTTTTTTAGATCTGTTTTCCTCTGCTTTCCATCCTTGTCTGCTTCACTTTCTTCTTTCTCAGGTCAGTTCTTAGGGCTTCGCCGTCTTCTCCTCTGCTTCAGGTACTTGGGCAGTGGCTGGTGGAGATCTGGATTGGTCTGTGATGGCTGCGGGTCGTCGTTGCTGGTTGAAGAAGGCAGGCAGCTCTGGCAGATGAGGAAGGGACGGCAACTGTGGGCGTGCTGCTGGAGAAGGGCTATTGCTGGTGGCCGGTTTGTGGACGGCGCTGATGTGGAAGGGGAGCGTGAAGGCTCTCTGGTTTGGGAAAATCGATGGGTCGGCTGAGAAAAGGAAATGAAAGGGGAAGGCGATGGAGGGGGAAAAGGGAGGCTGATTTGTGAGGGCGAAGAGAGAATCGAGGGGTGGTACTGTCGGTGGATGTGGAGGTTCTGGTTCGGGTCTGTAGGGGATAGTCGGTGAAGGCCGGCGATGGGGCTGTTGGGGTCGGCTGTGAGAAGGACAAAATGGTTTTGGGGGCTGTGAGAGGGACAAAATGGTTTTGGGGCTGTGAGAGGAGAAGGGGAGCTCTGGTTTCTGTAGGGGTGTGGCTGAGAGAAAAGGAAATGGCGTTGGGCAGCTGTGGAGAGGCAGGTTGGCTCTGGTTTCCAAAGGATGAGCGGCCAAGGGGGGGAAGGGCCCCCTTTCCAATGGCCGGGGGGTCCTTGGCTCTCTAGTTCTGGGAGAGCAAAAGCCAAGGACCCCGGGGGCCGGCGGCTGCTTCGGTGAGTGGGCAGAAAGAGTTAGGTTTTTAGGGTTTTTTTGTGGTTTAGGGTTTTTGGTGGTGTTTTTTTTAATGTTTTAAAATTACCCTCCCTCTTTGTGTGTGTTGAAGACCAGTATTTATAGGCAAAAATGTTGCTAGGTTTTCAAATTTGGTCCCTCAACTTCTGTCTTTTTGTAAATTTTGATTTTTCTTATTTTTTTTGTATTTTTTGAAAACAAGCAATATCAACATCGACTCAATGAGGAAAATCAATGATTTTTAAAAATAATGCGTTAAAAGTCGAATGCGTTCCCATTCTTTTAAGACGATGCTAAAAATTCTAAAATGATGCAAATATATTAAAAAATTATTTTTTTGGATTTTCAATGTTTTTCTCTATTTTTGGATTTTTCTGAAAACATATCAAAACATGGGTCAAAAATTGGGTAGCAACAGGGTGTATCCAATTAGAAGGAAGGCAGATGTGCTCGTAGTCTTTAAAATGTTCAAAGCGCGGGTAGAACTTGAATCTAAAAAGAAGATCAAGTGTTTGAGGACTGACAATGGAGGAGAATATACCAGTGATGAATTTGATAACTTCTGTCAACATGAAGGTATCAAAAGGCAGTTCACAATGACATACACTCCACAACAAAATGGAGTGGCAGAGCGGATGAACAGAACTCTATTGGAAAGAACAAGAGCAATGTTGAAGGCTGCAGGTCTAGAAAAGCCATTCTGGGCAGAAGCAGTCAATACCGCCTGTTATGTGATAAATCGATCTCCATCAACTGCAATTGAGCTAAAGACACCGATGGAGATGTGGACTGGAAAACCAGCTGATTATTCTCGATTGCACATATTTCAAAGTCTTATGTACGTGATGTACAATACTCAAAAAGTTAGCAAGCTGGATTCAAAATCCAGAAAATGTGTATTCTTGGGAGATGCTGATGGAGTGAAGGGGTATCGCCTGTGGGATCCCACTGCCCATAAGGTAGTCATCAGCAGAGATGTCATATTTACAGAAGATACTCAGAATCATAATTCTTTTGAAGTTGCACCAGAGCATGAAGAACAAGAACAAATAGAGTCTGAAACTCCTGAAGTTCGATGGTCAACTCGTGAAAGAAGACCACCGGCTTGGCACTTAGAATATGTTACTGAGAGCAACATTGCATACTGTCTTCTAACAGAGGATGGAGAGCCATCAACTTTCCATGAGGCTATCAAAAGCAAAGATGTATCTATGTGGATGACAGCAATGCAAGAGGAGATTGAAGCTCTACACAAGAATAACACCTGGGATCTTATTCTACTACCACAAGGAAGAAAGGCCATTGGCAACAAATGGGTTTACAAGATAAAGCGTGATGGCAATGATCAAGTGGAGCAGTACCATGCAAGATTGGTGGTGAAAAGATATGCTCAGAAAGAAGGAATAGACTTCAATGAGATATTTTCTCCGGTGATACGACTTACTACAATCAGAGTAGTCTTGGCGATGTGTGCTATATTTGATCTTCACTTAGAGCAGTTAGATGTGAAAACTGCATTTCTTCATGGAGAACTTGAAGAAGAAATTTATATGCTCCAACTAGAGGGTTTTGCTGAAACAGGCAAGGAGAACTTGGTTTGCAGGTTGAACAAATCTCTATACGGTCTCAAACAGGCGCCGAGGTGTTGGTACAAGAGATTTGATTCCTTCATAATTAGCCTTGGGTACAACAGACTCAGTTCAGACCATTGTACGTATTACAAGAGGTTTGAAGAAGATGATGTTTTCATCATTTTGTTGTTGTACGTGGATGACATGTTGGTAATAGGCCCCAACAAAGATCGAGTCCAAGAATTGAAGGCACAATTGGCTAGGGAGTTTGATATGAAGGACTTGGGACCAGCAAACAAGATTCTAGGGATGCAAATTTACCGAGACAGAAGTAAGAGGAAGATTTGGCTTTCTCAGAAGAATTATCTGAAGAAGATCTTGCGTCGCTTCAACATGCAAGATTGTAAGCCAATTTCCACCCCACTTCCTGTTAACTTCAAATTATCCTCAAGTATGTCTCCTAGCAATGAAGCAGAGAGGATGGAGATGTCTCGAGTACTGTATGCATCAGCAGTGGGAAGTTTAATGTTTGCCATGATATGTACAAGACCAGACATTGCACAAGCAGTGGGAGGAGCTAGTCGATACATGGCAAATCCTGGTAGAGAGCATTGGAATACTATTAAGAGGATCTTGAGATACATTAAGGGTACCTCAGATGCTGCATTATGTTATGAAGGATCAGAATTTACTGTCAGAGGTTATGTTGATTCAGATTTTGCTAGCAACCTTGAGAAAAGAAAATCCATTACAGGCTATGTGTTCATAATTACAGGAGGAGCTGTGAGCTGGGTCTCTAAACTTCTAACTGTTGTAGCGTTATCCACAACAAAAGCTGAGTACATGGTAGCTACACAAGCTTGTAAAGAAGCAATGTGGATGAAGAAACTTATAGAGGAGCTCAGGCACAAACAAGAGAATATTCTTTTGTATTGTGATAGTTAGAGTGCTTTAAATATTGCAAGGAATCCAGTGTTTTATTCAAGATCAAAACACATAGATGTTCAATATCACTTTGTTCGCGAAGTGGTGGAAGATGGAAGTGTAGATTTTCATAAGGTTTACACAAAGGAAAACCCAGCAGATGCTTTGACCAAACCAGTCAACACTGACAAGTATATATGGTGTAGATCCTCTTATGGCCTAACTGAAACGTAAGCAGCATGAAGATGGCAATTATAAAAAGGATAAAAGGATCACAGATGATCATGTGTGAAGACTTGATTAAATCATCAAAGTCTTCAAGTGGGAGAATGTGAAGCCAGCCACCTAAGTCAACAATGGTGGGAGAAGGTGAAGCCATCCTTTACACCTTAGTCAAAAATTGTAGGCACCAATTCGGTGCCACTTGCAACACCAATTGGTGCCTCTTGTCTTTTGCATGGATGCTTGCCTATAAATAGGCAATGCATCTAAGCCTTATGTATACACAAGAGAGAAACAAGTGAGAAGAAGAGGAGAGTGAGAGAGGGAAAGTAATCCCACAAAATTGTGAGGTTTTTGTGAGATAGTAAATGAGGTGTTTTCTCCTAGTAATAGAGAGATTTCAGTTGTTCTCCTATTAGTAGAGAGAGGTTGTAATTCCCGCATTACTTAGTAAAATTCTTCTATACTTGCCCGTGGACGTAGCCAAATTGAGTGAACCACGTAAATTCTTGTGTGTCTAATTTCTTATTTTATCCTATCCTTTGTCTTTTATCTTGTCGGGTTTGCATGCCAATATCCTAACAAAAAATCTCGATACTTCGGTCTTTCTTCACTTCTTCTTATCACCAACCTCTTCTATTCCACTCTTTGTCTCTGTCTCTTCCTTCCCCAATCCCCCCATTTTTCTCTAGTCTCCCCCCTTCTTTTCTGCCCTCCCCTCTTGTGCTTCTTCTGTTTTTTCTTTTTCATAAACGAAAAAAAATCACTGACTTTATTTGCATCCAATCTTTGGAGTTAATCTTGGAAATCAAGTTAGTTACTGACCATTGATTTCACTTTGCTTGATTCGTGGAGATAGGATCAGATTTTGAAAGCTAAATCTTGCATCAAAATGGAAAGGATGGCTACTGGTCTTGGAGGGGAGGCTAATTGAGTGAGCATGTTTGGCATGAAATCTATAATGGATTCTGAGAGTTAAAGCCTGATTTCTTGTATCATAATTGTAGCTAACATATCATAGAACATGTTTCTCTCATTTTCTTGCCACCAAGAGAATCAATTGGGATCAAAATTAGGCCCTAATATTGCACGAAGATCAGTCCTCCTTGCCCACAAATCTGTAGAACACATGAACAAAACGACGTTGTTTCCTTTGAATATTCATCTTTTATTCTCCCCTCTTTTAATCAAAATGTATCGTTTCAATTAATTTGAAACAACGCCGTTTTAGGCCTTTGGGTTTCTTTTCTAATTAAATCAGGCCCATCTTTATATAACTCCCTGTATTTAAGTGTTTTTTGCATTTCAGTCATTGGTCTTTGAATCTTTCTTAACTAGGTCAATTTCATCTTTTTCTTCTTATTTTCTTTCAATTATACCCTTGATAGAATATGTCCTCTAAATTCTCTGCTTTATCCATTTTCGGTACTTCAATTGTTTATTTTTTGAGCCAAATAGCCTTCTAATTTCAATTTGTTTTTCCAATTAAGCTTTTAATTAATTTTCTAACTTGATTATTTGTTCCAAACTATCTTTAAACTTCAATTTCTTTCCATTTTAGCTAATTTAAGCCCATTTCTCTTCACCTCATATCTCAATTATGACTTCAAAATTTACAAACTTCATTTTTGCTTGTGATACCCAAATGTTGTCCAATTGCAACCCTATATGATCAAAGAACAATATTATATTTTTTAAACCCTTCACTCTTATAAAAATAATTTATATGATTATAAATAGGAAAAAATGGAAAAAATAGGATTAAATATTTTTAGAAATTACATATTATTGTTTTAGTCTTTTTTCTTAATTAGAGATAAGTGAAAGGTTAATACAACTCCTAATAATTAGTTTCATGTAAAAAATAAAAATAGTAACTAAAATTTTATTTTAGTTATAAAGTTAATAAAATTTTAAATATATTTTAATTGAATTAAATATTTCAACACAAAATTTATGTTCTTATACAGTTATATGTTAATTCTAACAAATAATATGATTTCTATGTTTAAATTTTGGTATTAATAACGCATACAAAAATGAGGCAGTTAAGATTTTTAGATAAAAAAATCATTAAAAAAATAAAAATAAGATAGTACATTTGTTGCATAACTAAAAACAATTTATTTTTTTTCTTTAAATTAATTATTTTACATTATTTTAATATGTTAATGTCAAAAATAATTTTTTTTAAAATAAAAAAATATTATTTTTATATATTTTCAAAAAGTATTTTGAAAAGTAATAATTATTATTTTAAAAAAAATTGCAAGTATTAACAATCATAGTTTCTACTTTAAAATATGAATATGTTACAGAAAACTAAGGTAGCCGGTCATGTGGACTCAATTAACCAACTACAGTTGACCTAACCTAAATTCCTCAGTACAAGTTGATTATGGAAAAGGCACCACATTTAATTTAGGGGGTTTGCATACATTTTAATTGGAGTTTTGCATATATTTTTGAAAGATTTTTTTTTAACTTTAAATTGAGTTTTTTTTTTTAGATTATTTTGATATGCTAAAATTAAAAATTTATTTTAGTCTATTTTCAAACAAAAAGTATTTTAAAAAACAATATCTATCACCACTCTAAACACCCTCTGACAACAAAGGAATGCAACAAAGGAATGCAAGACGTGTAAACAAAAGAGGTTTGGTGAGCATGTTAGAATTTGATCATAAAAGGATATGAACTCAACTTGGAGCTCTTTGTGAGTTACCATATTAGACAAAGTAAGGTTGATTTCAACATCCTTTATGCAAGCATGAAAAACCAAATTTATTATGAGATATATATCCCCAAGATTATCACATCATAAAAAAAAGGAGTAGAGGTCGAAATCCTTAAATTTATATAAAAAAAATAAAAATATACTTGATATGTGTATGTATGTTATGATGAGGAAATGATCATGCATAGAAACTATTATATGTGTAATAAATGAATATGGATTGCCTATAACATTTGGCTTGAAAGAATCATGACCAAAGATTTTTTTGTGATTCAGGAGGAGCGACTAGGATTGGATTTTTTATTGGAGGAGGTCACGAGACAGGTAGAGCAGGGGCGTGGTTTTCCCTCCCCTTTACACTTATGCAGTTTAAAGCCTTCCAGATGAATGCAATTACAATAATGTTATGTTCAATGTAAATAAAGTTTGGCGTATGAACATGATTAGTTTTGACTAATGGCGTCCATAATAGGATTGTTGGGATATGAATTACAAGATTAGCTTCGGCTAATGGCATCCATGATAGAATTGCCGGGAAATGAATTACAAGATTAGCTTTGGCTAATGACGTCCGTGTTGAGACGCTTGAGAACGATCGATAAGGCTCAATTCTTAAAGGATATCCGTGTTTGGATGCGTCCATAATAGGATTATTGGGATATGAATTACAAGATTAGCTTCAGCTAATGGCATCCGTGATAGAATTGCCGGGAAATGAATTACAAGATTAGCTTTGGCTAATGACGTTCGTGTTGAGACGCTTGAGAACGATCGATAAGGCTCGATTCTTAAAGGATATCCGTGTTTGAATGACTTGGAAAAATTGAAAAGTATAATTGCCTAAAAATATCCAGGTTGGACTATGCAAAGTCACCTGGTTCATGCAAGAAAATAAAGATATTCAAATTAAGGATATGTAAATGATGTCTAATTGGATTTGATCATCATAGGCAAAGTAAAGGTCGATTTCAACATGCTTCATGCAAGCATGAAAAACCAAATTCATTATGAGATATATAGCCACAAGATTATCACATCATAAAAAAAAAAGGAGTAGAAGTCGAAATCCCTAAACCTATATATAAAAAAAAGAACTAAGCAATTTTATCTCAGCAACAACATTGACAATAACTTTATGCTCAGCCTTGGTACAAATTATGTTAGCAAATCTCTACGCCTTGAGATTTTGACAAATTTTTTTGGTTTTTTTTAGTTTAAAAATATAACATTTTGGTACAAAACATTATTTTAGTTTTTAAATTTAACAAAAAATAAAAAGAGAGAGTTGTCGAAAAACTATAAAGAAGAAATAAAAAAAGTTAATGAATGACACCTTGTTGTTTTTAATGTGAATAGATTTCATTTAACGATTAGAATTCTATTTCAGTTTTTTTTTCTTTATCTTACTAAAAAAATAAATCATGACTCGATAACTAATTTAGATTTAGATTGATTTTTTATTTTTTAATCAATTAAATTTTGATTTAAGATCACGAATAGTTAAATAAAATCATTTTAATGAAACTCTCATCTTCAAGATGAATCCATTGATATTAAAATCAGTCTTTTTATGATCAGAATATGATTAATCAAATACTTTCTTTTCTTCGTTTTCTCACCACATTCCCTGTCTCCTCTTAACATTCAATAATTAAAAATATGATAAAAATAAAGTTTTAAGATTGAATCATAAAAATTTAAAACTACATAATTAAATAAATCTAAGAAACAAAAATTTCAAGAACCATATTAAACTTCTATGCTATAAAAGGATTGCATAATAAGAGAATAGTTCAATGCATAATAACTTGAGTCTCGCCCCCATTAAAATTTGTTATGGTAAGGATAACAAATGTTTTAATTTAAAATATAATATGAAGCATATACAATTAATATTACAAGAAGGAGATGGAGATTTCAAGTAGTAGTTAAATTTAGGTTATATCATATACGACTTTTGTAAATTGATTTAATATATTTTAGAGTATCTGCTCGAAAAAACCATTCAACATGAGATTGTTCTGCTAGGAAAACTTTTGAACAAATAGTACAACATCAAGTCCAAATATATTCACAGCTCAAAGACATGAGTCTCCATCTTCTTTCCACCCGTTATCTCTGGTCCACTCTCTATTAATGCTTGAATCTTCAGCTACTTCAGATACCTGTAAACCAATTCAAGCATGGCATGCTCATTTTAACTTGTAAATCTTACTATTGAGCGAAACAAGAAACAAACACAATAAAAAAGAGGTAAGAAATCAAGTCAAATCAGCAGCACCTCTGATTGAGCACTCATTGAACCATCTGGTGTAGTAGCAAATTTTGTAGTCAGCTTTGGACATTGATGGACCTTCAACTTCCATAAACGAGGGAATAAGAAATCACAGGATCCGAAACTAAAACAGACAATACTTGATAATTGTTCTAGCGACAGCACAATTAAATTAGGAAGCACAATCTCCTTCTCAACGTTGACAGGTAAAGCATGATCTTCCTGCCCAAATACTCCCCATAACTGAGAGGATTTTGTTACTGTAAGTATTCAGAGCTCTAGGAGACCTGAAGCCATGGCTACTAGGAAGAGGCTCTTCAACTTGTTGCATTCTCTAATCTCAATTTCGTGGAAATTGGGGAAGCATAAAGATTGAAGATGATCTCCTGGCAATATCTGATCCTTTTCATCATCATTATCCCTAACAATGATTTGCTCCAATTCCTCACAGGACAATATCTTTAGGACTTTCAGTTGAACTAGACTGACAATCATGGCTACTGGGAAAAGACTCTTCAACTTGTTACATTCTCTAATCTCAATTTCACACAGATTAGGAAGCACCATCTCCTTCTCAACGTTGACAGGTGAAGCATGATCATCCTGCCCAAATACTCCCAATAATTGAGAGGCTTCTCTTACTCTCAGTGTTTGCAGCTTTGGGAGACCTGAAGCCATGGCTACTGGGAAGAGGCTCTTCAACTTGTTGCATTCTCTAATCTTAATTTGACACAAATTGGGAAAGCATAAAGATTGGAGATGATCTCCTAACAATATCTGGTCGTTTTCATCATCATCCTTAACAATGATTTGCTCTAATTCCTCACAGGACAATATCTTTAGAACTTCCAGTTGAACTAGGACAATATCTTTAGAACTTCCAGTTGAACTAGACTGACAATCATGCTACATGTGAATACATGTGTCAGTCTCTTACACTTAAACACCTCCAAAGTAGTCAATTTTCTCAGCACGAGACCCTTCCATATAAACCTCATGTCAGGCAGGGAGTACAAACGAAATGTTTCCAAATTTGTCAACCCCTGCATCAAAAGAAAAAATTTAGTGCACTTTGGAATATGTAACATATAGTGGTAAATAGATGTTTCCAAGTATAATTTTGGTAACATGACAGGCAGGGATCCCAAGCATAATGTTTCCAAGTATAATTTTGGTAAATAGATGAACGAACTGTCCCCAATACTTCAGCCAAAAACTTATCAACAAAAGGATATGAGTAGACATGGCAATAGCCTCAATTTCACTCAAACTTGGAAAGCATAAAGATTGAAAAATCTCGATATCATTTCATTACAATAATTAATTTCTTGCTTCTTAAGCCCTGTATCAAGAGACAAGGAATGATACTGTAATGTTTTGAATTAAAAAAAAAATAGGAAATGATAACATAGCCCTTGGAGACTTAAAGAGTAAGTATAATTAAATGAGGGGTAGTGTGGTAATTAAATAATAGTTGATAAATATAAATAGAAAGGAAAAAAAAAACAAAAGAAGAGATCTGAAAATTTTGAGAGAGAACCGGCAGGAGAGAAAGGGGAAAGAAGAAGAAGAAGAGAAAGGAGGGAGATTAGAAGGGAAATAGAAAGGAATTGAAAAAATAAGTTTAAAGGTAAGATTTAGGTTGTTAAATATATAAATGTATGTTAATTGAACTTTAATTTTAGTTTTGATAAATGTTAGGGTTTTGAAAATTTATGTTTTGGGTTTAATTGATGAGTTAAATTGAATGTTATGGGGTTGATTGTTGTGGGTAATTGATTATTTAGTTGATTATGGAAGATTATGATGATTTTGAGTTATGATTTTGTTCGAATGGTGAATTTGTGTTAGAAATAAGGAAAGAACAGTGGGTTTTCTGTTGAAATTCTGGGTTGGAGGTGGAAGATGATGAAAATTCAATTTGGTCCTTCAATTTGTGGAAATTACAGTTTAGTCCCCAAACTTTGGAAAATATACAGATTGGTCCCTAGAGCCTATTCCGAGATTCTGAACAGAATAAAAGATGAATTATGGGCAGAATTCCTGTATAGTTATGAAATTTTAACACTTTCAATTTAGTCCTTCAATTTGACAAAAATTACAATTTGACCCTAAAAATTTGGTAAAATTCCAGAATGGTCCCTGGAGTATAATGAGATATTATGGAGAGAAATGAGGATTAATTATGTTCAAAATTCAGTATAGTAATGGATTTATGATATTTTAATTAGTTTGGTCCTTCAATTTGACAAAAGTTACAATTTGACCCTTATAAATATGATAAAATACAGATTAGTCCCTAGCTGTAATATTAGCTTGTGCAGTTTGGTTTGATGAATAATTGAGGGTTATTTAGTGAATTATTACCAATTTTATTATTTTTTTTTATTATTGGATTAGATTTCGGAAAAACCGTTAAATGTTGGGTTTTTAGGAAAAATAACTAGTTAGTTCAAAAACATATAGGGTTATGGAATACACCCTTAGATAAGTGTATTAAATAGGTTATATATTCTTTTGAGTCATTCTTGAATATGTCTCTTCTATATTCAGATAATCCTGATATTCTACCGGCGGGACGTCAATGGGATTTTCTTCGGTGTTTGCTTTTGACTTCTGTTTGCTTTCGAGTCAGGTGAGTGGATAATTTTCCATATGCATGAGAAATATTATAAATATTTGATTTGTTAATATGAATTGGATCATGCTTCTTGATAATATATATGTTGATTATTATCCTTGTTATGATAAAGTATGATCAATTGTTAAATCTGAATTCTTGATATGAACCAGTATATATTTTGAATTGACTTCTGAATTGATAACTCCTTATTTGATTGATGTCATGAGTTGAACCTTGAGATATGAATATGTCTATTTGATTATGATTATGAGGCTATGGTATGTCAGTAAGAATACCCATGCTAACAGGGTAGTGTTAGTCTTTGTGCACATCGTATCTGAACCCTAGTTGGTCGGGGGAGTCACCAACCTGTGTGGACTGATCATCCCACAGTACGGAGCTTCATGCTCATTGTATTTTGATTTTCTGTATCACCTCATATGTGTATATTGAATATTATCTACTCACTGAGTTGTTGAACTCACTCTCTCATTATTTATCCTTTTCAGGCTTATAGCTTGATAGCAAGTCACTTTGTTGGACCTTCAAAACATGCTCTTTTGGTTGTAACTTGTACATTTTCCTTTATGTCTAGTTAGAGCTCCAAAATTATGAAATTATATTAACTCTTGTATTAAGACAATTCAATTATATTATGAAATTGATTTTGTTATTAATGCTGCGTTGAACTCTGATTGAGTTAGGATAAGTTTGTATGTAAGTTTGGGTTCGCATAGGTATGGAACCTTGGAAGGGAACCTTGCCTATGTGCCGGTCATGGATCCGGGAATCGGGTCGTGACAAACTTGGTAATCAGAGCTTTAGGTTAAAGAAACAATAGTATAATTAATTTCATAATAATTTGAGCATTAGGATCCGTATCGTCTTGTTTGTTGTTTTTGAAATTTTGAATTCTCATCAAGTATGTCTTCTTCCTTGTGATAGATATGTTTTGCTATAATTCTGTGATAATTATCATGCTATTGTTCTAGCATGACTTGAGTGCTCTCACTTTTATTTTAGGAAATGCTGAGGAATAGACATAAAATTGATACTATTAGAGTAAATGACAATAAAGATGATGTCCCTATTGTACAATTTAGAAATGCAATTTAGAAATGCAAGGTATAGGAGGCTGGGTAGTACATCCACACCTCAACATATTCTTGTTGTTTGCTTTTTTTTTTTTAAGCAAAAATATTATTTAATATGGGTGCAACTCATTTATTTGTGTCCCTATATTTTTGCTATGAGGTTGGATAAGCAACCAACTTTATTAAGATCCCCAATTTCAATCTTTACTCCCCTAGATGAATTAGTATTAGTGAAGTATGTGTATTCGGATTGTGGAATAGAAATTGAAGATAGGATCTTTATGGGAGAACTAAATGTTTTAGATATGGTTGATTTTGATGTGATTTTGGGAATTGATTGGTTAGCAAAGCATAGGGCTTCAGTAAATTGTTGGGGTAAGAAAATAATGTTTGATCTAGATGAAGAAGTTGGGTTGGTATTTCAAGGAGATAAAATTAGGTCTCCATCAATTATGTTGTCAGCTATCTCGAGGAAAATGGCTCGAAAAGGGGCACAATGCTACCTAGCATATATGGTAGATATAGAGAAAGAAGTTTTCCAATTAGATCAAGTCCCTATAGTTAGGGAGTTTATCAATGTTTTTCCCGATGACTTACCTGAATTGCCTCCATTTAGAGAGATTGAGTTTTGTATTGATTTGATTCTGGGTACCGAACCAATATCAATGGCACTATATAGAATGGTGCCAGCAGAATTAAGGGAGCTAAAGGAGCAACTACAGGATTTGTTAGATAAAAAGTTCATCCGACCGAGTGTGTCCCCTTGGGGAGCCCCGGTGTTGTTGTGAAGAAGAAAGATGGGTCATTGAGGTTGTGTATAGATTATAAGCAACTGAATCGGGTGACTGTTCGAAATAGATATTCACTCCCTCGCATTGATGATTTGTTTGACCAATTGTAGGGAGCTCAATTCTTTTCTAAGATCGATCTTCGATCTGGGTATCATCAACTGAGGATAAGAGAGGAGGACATTTTGAAGACAGTTTTTAGAACTCGGTATGCTCATTATGAGTTCTTAGTGATGTCTTTTGGGTTGACGAATGCACCAACAGCTTTTATGGATTTGATGAATAGAGTGTCTGGACAGTTTATTGATCAATTTGTGATAGTTTTTATTGATGATATTTTGGTGTATTCGAGGTCTAGAGAGGAGCATGAGCAGCACTTGAGAATGGTGCTTCAAACTTTGCGAGATCATCAGTTGTATGGCAAGTTCTCAAAGAGTGAGTTTTGGTTGGAGAGTGTAGCATTTCTTGGGCATGTAGTGTCAAGAAATGGGATTGAGGTTGATCCTCAAAAGATTGAAGCAGTTAAGTAGTGGCTTAGGCCAACTTCGACGACAGAGAATAGAAGTTTCTTAGGTTTGGCCGGCTACTATTGGAGGTTTGTAGAGAACTTTTCTTGGATTTCTGCACCATTGACTAAGTTGACGCAGAAAAATGTTAAGTTTTAGTGGTCTGAAGCTTATGAGAAAAATTTCTTAGAGTTGAAAGAGAGATTGACTACAGCGCCTATTCTAGCAGTACCATCAGGTTCTGGTGGTTACACAGTGTATTGTGATGCTTCGAGAGTGGGGTTAGGATGTGTTCTAAAGCAGCATGACAAGGTTATTGCCTATGCTTCACGACAACTGAAGAAGCATGAACAGAACTATCATACACATGATTTGGAGATGGCGGCCGTAATTTTTGCTTTGAAGAATTGGAGGCACTACTTGTATGGTGAAACTTTTGAGATCTTCACAGATCACAAGAGTTTGAAGTACATCTTTTAGTAGAGGGATCTAAATCTGAGGCAGAGGAGATGGATGGAACTGTTGAAGGATTATGATTGTACCATATAGTACCACCCAGGTAAGGCAAATGTAGTTGCCGATGCTTTGAGTAGAAAATCATCAGGGAGCTTAGCTCATATTCAGGAGGTACAAAGACCTCTGATTAGGGAGCTGTATGAGTTGGTGGATAAAGGAGTCAGATTTGATCTTAGTGAAGCTGGAGCAATGATTGCTCACTTTCAAGTTAAGTCGGATTTGTTTGATAAGATAAAAGCAGATCAGAAGAAAGATGTTTCACTACTCAGGATCAGAAATGAAGTTGAGCAGGGTAAGGCTGCAGGTTTTGTGATAGATGATGATGATGTGCTGAGATATAGGAATGGTCTTTGTGTACCTGATGTAGATGATCTGAGGAGAGAATTGATGGTAGAGGCACATCAGACAGTTTACACAATGCATCCAAGTTCCACCAAGATGTATAAAGACCTCAAGGTGTGTTATTGGTGGAATAGGATGAAGGCTGATGTAGTAGATTTTGTTTCTAGGTGTTTGACCTATCAGAGGGTAAAAGATGAACACTAGAAACCTCCTGGATTGTTACAACCATTGTTGATTCCAGAATGGAAGTAGGAAAGGATCACAATGGACTTTGTGACAGGATTGCCTAGGAGTAAGGAGGGTTATGATTCGATATGGGTGATTGTTGACAGGTTGACAAAATAAGCCCATTTTCTGCTAGTTAAGATTACTTATGGATATGCAAAACTGGCGGAATTGTTTATTAGTGAGATTGTACAGTTGCATAGAGTGCCAATCTCGATAGTGTCAGATAGAGGTCCACAGTTTACATCGCGATTTTGGGTGAAATTCCAAGAAACTATGAGTACTAAAGTGTAGTTGAGTACAACTTTTCACCCTCAGACCGATGGTCAGTCTGAGAGGACCATTCAGATCTTGGAGGATATGTTAAGGGCTTGTGTTATGGATTTTGGAGTTGGTTGGAGTAAGTTCCTACCATTAGTGGAATTTGCTTACAATAACAGTTATCAGGTTAGCATAGAGATGACACCTTATGAGGCTTTGTATGGTCGGAAGTGTAGATCACCGGTTTGTTGGTTTGAGGTTGGTGAGAAGAGGCTAATGGTACCGAAGTTGATTCAGATTACCTCGGAGAAGATAGAGGTAATTAGAAATAAGCTTCAAACAGCTCAGAGCAGACAAAAGAGTTATGCAGATAAAAGAAGGCGTGACTTAGAGTTTTTAGTGGGTGATTGTGTGTTCTTAAAAGTATCACTGACAAAAGGAGTATTCAAGTTTGGGAAGAAAGGTAAGTTGAGTCCTCGATTCATTGGACCGTATGAGATTCTGAAGAGAGTTGGGGCAGTTGCTTATAGGTTAGCATTACCACCAAACTTATCTGCTATTCATCCAGTATTTCATGTTTCCATGCTAAGGAAGTATATGTCAGATCCATCGCATGTGTTAGAGATTCATCCCATTGAATTGAGAAATGATATGGTTTATGAGGTGCAATCGGAAGCTATAATCGACCGGCAAGTGAGGAAGCTTCAGTCGAAGGATATAGCTTCAGTGAAAGTGAAATGGAAAGGTCATTCACGTGAGGAAGCGACATGGGAGCTCGAGAATAAGATACGTCAGGAGTATCCTCATCTTTTCGATAATCTCGGTAAGTATTCAATCTTTTCTATTAAGTTTTGAGGACGAAACTTTTGTAAGGTGGGGAGATTGTAATGTTTTGAAATAAAATAAAAGATAGGAAATGGCAACAAAGCCCTTGGAGGCTTAAAGAGTATAAATTTAAATTTAGGGAAATAGAAAGGAATTGAAGAAATAAGTTTAAAGGTAAGATTTAGGTTGTTAAATGTATAAATGTATGTTAATTGAACTTTAATTTTAGTTTTGATGAATGTTAGGGTTTTGAAAATTTATGTTTTGGGTTTAATTGATGAGTTAAATTGAATGTTATGGGGTTGATTGTTGTGGGTAATTGATTATTTAGTTGATTATGGAAGATTATGATGATTTTGAGTTATGATTTTGTTCGAATGGTGAATTTGTGTTAGAAATAAGGAAAGAACAGTGGGTTTTCTGTTGAAATTCTGGGTTGGAGGTGGAAGATGATGAAAATTCAATTTGGTCCTTCAATTTGTGGAAATTACAGTTTAGTCCCCAAACTTTGGAAAATATACAGATTGGTTCCTAGAGCCTATTCCGAGATTCTGAACAGAATAAAAGATGAATTATGGGCAGAATTCCTGTATAGTTATGAAATTTTAACACTTTCAATTTAGTCCTTCAATTTGACAAAAGTTACAATTTGACCCTAAAAATTTGGTAAAATTCCAGAATGGTCCCTGGAGTATAATGAGATATTATGGAGAGAAATGAGGATTAATTATGTTCAAAGAATCCTGCCGCAAAAAGGGTTTAGCCCAAGTTCGCAGGTCTTATTTGAAGGATTTTTTTGGACCAAGGACTAAATTGAAAAGTGCTAAAATGAGGGATTTAATTGAAGAAGGATATTGGAATCTGGAGAGGGGGGCTGG
>Ga0325414_1001706_pt1 | contig 21584 bp, 10 predicted proteins | sample PopdelMetagenome_8_FD_206183 | JGI IMG/M metagenome (GOLD analysis project Ga0325414, IMG submission 206183) | Populus deltoides microbial communities from Bellville, Georgia, United States - Leaf-PdKOR-R3 | ecosystem: Host-associated > Plants > Phyllosphere > Phylloplane/Leaf | place: USA... | reverse complement strand
TTGAATCTTTCTTCTTGTGGATACGGGTCAGGTTTACATATTATTGACCCGTTTAAAGGAAGGCCGGCTTAATTACAAAGACTATAAACATTCTGGATGTATTATTTACCTTCTCACATTTTTATTAAAGATTTACTGTTTTTTTTATTTTATTTTTCAAATTTTTATTTTTCCCGATTACATCTTTCTTTGGGCACTAAATTTGTTGAGTAAAGAAAAAAATTAAAAGAGAATCAAAATGAAAAAAATGCCATAAATAAATAATGCTTTTAAAGCTATTATAAAAAAATTACTTTATAAATTATACCTATTCGAACCCTCAATATTTTTTCAATTTAATTTTGATATAAAAGTTTATTTTATTTATTTTTAGTCCATAATTTGAGAAATAAAAGAGAGGACGTTGGATTCTAACGATAGAAAGAAAAAATCAATGTTGATATCGATTTTAACCACTAAAATTATTGATCTTGGTGTCAAGATATTTTATTTGGTAAAGGGAGTTCAACTTAAGTGTTTTCTTGTTAAAATTGCTTTAAAATTCAAATCTAAGCTCGAGAAGAGTTTTTATTTTAAATTGATTTCAAGGGTTTTGTTTTTTGTTTTTTGTTTTTTAAAGCTATTTATAGGTTTATCAAAGTGTTTAGGCTCTTTTCTAGGTATTTCTGGTCAAAATTGGATTGAAAATAAGTTTTTGGGTTAAAAAAGCATAGATCCCATCAAAATCTAAGGAATACCACGTAAAGTGTTGTCCGAAGTTTCTTTTTTCAAAAAATATTGGTACAAGAAAATAGGGCTCTTTCTAAATGGGTTAGGTGCTAGTCAGGCCTTTTTTTTTTAATTTTCCTATTTTTTTAAAATAATTTTTTAATTTCTATAGAAATTAATGTCCATTCTCTCTTCTTTTTTATATTTTTGTATTTAACATTGTCACATGTAGACACGTGATATCGAGGGGTCGTGGGAGTCGTCATCTAGTTGTTTGGTTTAAGATTGCTAGAACAGCGGGGTGTATTGGTTTTATCATATATTTTAAGGGTAAGGGATTGGGTGTGATTGGTGAAGGTATTAACACCCTCAAACGCATCTATCTAAGATAAGCTACACTGTGTGGCTTGAATGTGGTTTAAAGGTTTTGATAGGTTTTTAACTGGTAGTCTGTCTATGACTTATGATGAGGATTTATTCGTGTGCATAAATTTGGTATTTTGAATTTATTATGAGCTCGTGTGCTCAAATAAATTCTGAAGGAGAGGATCCATGTAGGTGCCCTAACAGGGTTCACCTATCTTGGTAGGCGGAAGAGTTTTCCACAACTCATGTGTTGTGGTAAAAAATACTTCCAATTAAAATTGATAAATATTTAGATAATTCTGAGCGTTTTCTAGTCAACTTCAAATATTTAAATATAAGCTTCACATGTAGGTTCAACATTTATATTAGAATATTGACCATTAATTTCTCATGAAATAAAATTTTATCGGTTATTGAAATATTGACCAAATTCTTATGGATTCAATAAACTGATTATTAGATCCAAGATGCATGCTAAAAAAACAAACAAACCATGTATTTTATATTTTAAACAAGATATGATTTTGTATTTTTGAGAAACTTGGTTGTATGCAATTAAAACATTTAATTCTTTTTGTCTTTTTGGTTTTAAACATTCAAAAACATATAAGAAAATACAAATATATACAACCAATGTTTTTACTAATTAACCGACATACCCATCCAATTACAAATATTTACACAACATTGTAATTAAACATAAATAATAAAAAAAATCATCTGAATCCAAAATGGACCTACCGAAGGCTGAGGATAGCTTCAGGAGGTTGTTGGAAACTCAGTAACCAAACTGGAAGATCCTGAAAATGCAGGAATAGTGGGGGCATATGTGCTGCACGCACCATCGCCACTGGTGGCGTGTGAGTTCAAGCGCTGCCGTAGGAAAAAAAACCTAAAGAATAAGTGGATCTAGAGCAATTTCCCCTCTTTTTACTCCCTGTACTGGTGGTGACTCTCACCGTGACCTGTAAAAAATAAAAACACACAAACAATTGGTTTTATTTTCCTTATTTCTTCTTCTGTTTATTTTTTTTTATTCAATCTTCTCTTTTATTTGTTTCAATCAACTTGAGTAGTTATTGGCAGTGAAGATGAAAGGATGAGGTTTTGTTTTATGGTTATGGTGGGTTGGTCTCTGGTAACGCATCGAGATGCACAACACCTTTTTTCCTCCCTGTATTAGCGGTGCACCTTACCAATACTAGAGGAATTAGATTAAGACTAGTGAAGGTCTGTTGTTGCTCTCTTTCTATACTAGAATTTCAACAATGGCTGGTTACGAAGGTCCTCGACTGGAGAAGAACAAGATCTGATTGGCTAGAGCTAAGAAGGTGAAGAGTGAAAAGAGGGGCGATATGTTTGTGTTGGTTTGAGAAGAGCTTAGAGATCGGCTATAGGTATGTGTTGATGATGATTTGGTGGGTTTGTTGGTTGTAGAAAGGAGATGAAAGGGCCGCTAATGTGATTGGGTGGTTGGCAACCGTAGGTTGCTGAAAGAGATAAGAGGGAGGCTATTAATATGGTGTAGTTTTGGCGACATGGTGAAGAAGGATAGAAAATTAGTGGTGGCTGATGACTTGTTAAGGATGAGCTTGGGTTTAAGCTTTGAGAAAGACAATGAGGGAGCACTAAAAATTGTTTATTGTCTTGATTTGGCTTGGTTGAGATAGGGGTTATTGGTAAGTTAGGCTGGTGTTGATTGAAGATGAAGGGGAGAGGCTTTGGAGATGATCGGTTTGTGAGGATGGTATTTTGTTTTTTTAATTGCAATGAGAGAGAGTTGTGCTGAGAGTGGTGTCCTGGGTTTGTGAATTTTGCTTTCAGTTCTTTTTTGGGGTTGGCATCTGGCTTAGGAATAATAGGTCTGGGGTTTTTTTATGTTGTGTGGGTGTAAGGAGAGAACATGGGAGTAATTTTTGTTTTTTTTTCCTGGTCTTTCTAAAATTCCTCCTTTTGTGTGTGTGTGTGTGTGTGTGTAATCACCTATTTATAGGTGAAAATTTTATTTGGCTTAAAGGCAAAGCAAACTAAGATCAACCATTGGATTTCAAGAATAAATCTCAACCATTTATTTGATAACTTGGAGACAAAGCTAAGAAAAATGAACCCCTGGATTAAGAGAATGGTTGTAGACCATATGATTAAAAAAAAGGTTGTTTGGTGAGAGGGTTTCTAATTTTCAAATTTGTCATCTCCCTTCCATAATTATACTTAGATCACTAAAAATTAAATACATGTTTCCTTCTTTTTTTGGAAAAGATGCTGCAAATGATGCAAATACATTAAAAACATATTTTTTTGGGTTTTTGTTGTCTTTCGGTGTTTTTGATTTTTTTTTCAAAAATAGAGTAAAAAATTTGGTAGTGATAGATGACCACTCTTTATAATACTTATAGAGCAAAGACTTGTTGAGTGCTTGATGTAGTAAGTTTGTAAAGACAAACAAATTGTTTTCCCAAAACTAATCTTCTTAAAACTTTTAGTTCTGTTGACCTGAAACTCTGTTTTCGCAGCAATCCCCTTCAACCAGAACTGCGATCAAATTGTATACAACTTGGTTATTCTGAAATCCCCTTTAAGCAAAACTGAAATGGTTTCTTTAGCTTGGTTAACCCGAAATCTCAATTTATATACCTCCTTTAACTAGAACTTTGATCTTTGTCTTCAGCTTGGTCAACCTGAGATCCCATCTGACGATCCCCTTTAACCAGAACAAAAATGTTGCCTTTAGTTGGGTTAACCTAAAATCTTAATCTAGAGACCCCTTTTAACTAGAACCTTGGTCTTTGTCTTCAGCTTGGTCAACTTGAAATCTCATTTGGTGATCTCCTTTAACCAGAACTAAAATGTTTGTTACTTCTTGATCACGAAGTTTTGAAAACTTAGTGCTTCTTGAAGATTCTTCTTAATGACAAGGTTGATCTTATTATTTTCTTGAGAATTTCCTAATAGTAAGGTTCTTCTCACTTTTCTTTTTGATTGCAAGGTTGAATTTCTTGGTGTTTCCTGATTGTAGGATTGACCTAAAATTTCCTGATTGCGGGGTTTAAACTTGGTGCATCCTAATTGCAGGGTTGACCTGATACTTCCCTATATCAAGGTTTGAACTTGGTGTTTCCTGATTGCAGGGTTGACTTAAAGATTCTTCTTGATGATAAGGTTGATCTTTTCCTTTGAGAATTTCCTAATAATAGAGTTCCTCTCACTTTCTTTTGTAATAGCAGGGTTTGAACTTGGTGTTTCCTGATTGCAAGGTTGACTTAAAGATTCTTCTTAGTGATAGAGTTGATCTTTTCCTTTGAGAATTTCCTAATAATAGAGTTCCTCTCACTTTTTTTCCTAATTGCAGTGTTTAAATTTCTTGGTGTTTCCTGATTACAGGGTTGACCTAAAATTTCCCGATCACGGGGTTAGAAAACTTGGTGCTTCCTGATTTTAGGGTTGACTTGAAGACTCTTCCTAATGGTAGGGTTGATCCTTTTCTTTTCTTAAGAATTTCCTAATAGTAGGGTTATTCTTTCTTTCTTTCCTTCTTGATTATAGGGTTTTACTGATGTTTCTCAATTTTAGGGCTTGAACTTGAATTCTTTACTATCATAGCTTAAGGATTTTTTCTTTGTTAACTTTGATTTATCAGAATCTTGTTGGATTTCAATGAGGATCTTTCTGAAAATTTTAAAACATGTATGCAATGATTTGGGGTTAGATGACATGTATACATCCTTACCTGGTTTAAAATGTAGGCCCTCTTTTTTGATGCTTCATCGTCATAATGTGAATTTGTTTGCTATCCAAAGCTTTCTCAGTTTTTTTTATTCACTAGCTCATTTGAGTTCATTATATGCCAATCCTCCACTCAAATATAAGTGCAGTGCCCATCCTGGACTGTCCACGATGATTACTACTCTTATTGTTTATCAAGTTTGATCATGCCTCTAAGTGTGGTGTTACTCTCAACTATTGATAAAGTTTATTAAATCATTAGCTATCGTAGAACAATATTGCCTTTAGCTGATCTGATTATGCTTATTATTCTGTATATCATCAAAAGGCATTTCTCATTGCTTTAGATTTAATGGATTTCACAAATTCATCATTTGATTTTTCCTGCCGACTAATCTGAATATAGTTTGTTTTCCTTCCCAGGGTCTACTGTATTTTCCCTAGCTGCTAAACTTTTCAAGGATGATCAAGAAGTTTCGATATCATTTTTGTCAAGTATTTTGCAAACTCAATCCATAGTCTTTTGTTCGAGATTTTTTTTGTTATGGAATTAACTCGCACATTTCAAAAATCATGTCTATTCAAGTTTACTTGCTGAAATAAAATCAAAGAGATGTTAGTTTTTTAAAGTATTTTGAAAATCAAGCTTTTTTGTTCAAAGACCCAACACACGACATTTAATATATGCATTCCTTTGATTGTCTTATATTTTGAAAAAAGAAATTGACCCGTTGTAAGATTAAAATAGTTTTTCTATGGTTCTTTATGTCAATTTTTGATGTTTCATTTTAGGTATGTCATTTGATGGTACGTGATGAGCTGACCTTTTATGTATTTTAAAAAATAGAAGGCTCGAGTCAAAACTCAAAGCTCTACTAAAAAAGATTATCTCTTTTGAGCACCTATTTTATCAGCATGCATAATAACCAGTAACCTAGTTTGTGAAGCCACGACCCTTATGGAAAAATCTCTTCATGTATTTGAGAGTGTCATTTATTAGTCCAAATCTTGCTTGATTAAAAAAGGCTTTTAAATACACGTAATGCAGGCTATGATTCATAGTTATAAAAGAAAAGGGAAATTCATAGGCTCAAAAGGTGTTTGAGGGTTTCAAAGATCTAGGATCACTTTTCTTCCACTTATTTTCTCTTGTGAATTCATCTCATGGACTTTGTTCGGATAAACCCTCTTTCTTAATGAAGAGTCTTGCTTCATGATTTTTGCCTCAGTCTTAAAATGTCATCTAACCATTTTTTTATTTTTTCTTTCCCCTTCTTTTTCTTCTTCCTTTTTTTTTTTTTTTGCTTCCTCTTTCTTATCCTTTCTCTTTTATGATAATGCCCCCTAGTATTAGGTTCTAACTTTCATAGTTCCATATGTCTATTTTTGCAGTTTGCACATATTCTTTTGCCTCTCAGTGTAGGGTGTGATCTTGGTTATGATGTTTTTAAATAAATAATCAACCAGACTCAAAATGAGATTGCAAAGGATATAATTTTTTTAAGAATTGTGAAAGGAATAAACAAAGATGACATTTTTTCATTTCAAGCAAGGTCGGTTAGAACTGATAAATTTTGATCTTGTCCAGCACAATAATTTGGACTTGCAAGGAACCATGATTTGTGGGTTTATAACTATAAAATCCACTACAAGTCATTATGCATACCGCTAAAACTTAGCTCCATGATGCGTGGTTCAATTTTGTATGTAAGCTTAAAATTTGTTTGGTCATCTTATATTGTTTGTTACTCATTTTTGGGTTCCCACACAAGAAAATGAGAAAATACAAAAAAATATATAAAAAAATATTCAGAAGAAATCCAAAAAATAATAGGAGCGAGAAAAGGATGCTGGAATGCCCATAAAATGGCTAGAAATTGGTTGAGGAGGTTCAAAAATACAAGAATTAAAATTTGACAATATATTTTTGACTGATGAGAGCCCTGTTGACAAGGAAAATTCAATTTTAGGAATAAAAGTTCAAAATCAGATGTTTATGAACTCAATTAAATTTTATAGAAGGTTTAGTTGAATTTATGGAGGGTTTGATTGCAAGAAAAAAAATGTTTTTAAGTCAATTTGGGCTTTATTGGGAAGAAATTAAAGTTCAGGGATCCAATTATAATTTATCCAAGGACTTGATTATAAAATTTCAAAACTTGAGTGACCAAACTGAAAATGGTCATTTCACATCTCAAAACAACACCGACACTTTTCATCACCTTCTTCATTACACCAGGGGAGCCATTTCAACAGGAAGAAGAAGAAATGATTAGCCTTAGCTGCCACGATGCAATACGATTATTGAAACGTATGACATTTATTCTGCTATAAAGCTAGAGAAAAACGGACGCCCCTACCATCGCCGACTGTTACCATTGCTTCAGCAATAACGTTCTTTTTATTATCAGGAAAACGCATGCATTCTCTGGCTATAAAAGCCAGAGAAGGGACCGAACAGCAAGGGGGGAGTTTCAGAAAAGGAGGACGGACGCCATGAGGAGAGGGAGAGTGGAATAGAGGAGAAGAGAGGAGGGATAATGGAATAGAGAAAAAAAACTGAGAGAGGGGAACAGAGGAGAATAGGAAAAAGAAAGAAAAGCTAAGAGAGAGAGAGAGAGAGAGAGAGAGAGAGGAGTGAACGAAGAACAAACATAAAAAAACAAAAAGCAAAGAGAAGCACTAGCAGAAGGCAGGAGGAAGAAAAAGAAAATACAGAGAAACCAAAGCAGCGTCCTTAGCGTACCACCACCAGTCTTCCTCTTTGCCGCCACCAACAACACTGCTAACACCAACATCACCTCCGCAAAGCCACCGAGAGAGGCAAGAACACTGTTGACAGGGGAATAAAAAACAGAGGAAGAAGATAACACATCGAAATAGAGGAGAGAAGAAGGAGAACCAATGTCTGCCACCATAGCCGGCTACTGCGACACCAACGCCATTGTGAGCCACCAGCACCGTGAACAAAAGCGCCTCCATTCCAGGTAATTCTCGTTCCCTTGTCTTTGTTTCCCATTTCATCTTCTTGCATGCAGAACGTGCACTGTGCATGTTTCTGCAAGTAAGGAAAAATAATTACCCTGTTACTGTGTATGAGCACAGTAACTGGGTAATTGTATTTGGGCTGGTTACTGTGCACGAGCACAATAACCAGTCCGGGTTAGATCATCAGCCCAGTCTATGCGGCTAGGCTGAGTCCAGTCCAATAGGAGATAGTTTGCATTTTATTGGGTTGATCTCGGCTCAGTTTTTTTTGGGCCGGGTCCGGCCCATTCTAAAAAAATAAAAAAAAGAAATTTTCTTCAAAAATTATTTCAAAAAAATATCTATTATTTTCCACAGATTTTTCTACTGAATCTTACTTAGTATTGGCTTGTATTTTTATACTGTAAAGATACAAATCCAGTATTAAAATACTCAGTTTCCGTCAAAACATTGAAAAATTAAAAAAAAATGTTTTTTTTTCAAGTCTACGACCAAGTATCTCAAAGAAAAAAATCATATCATATTTTCATATAACAAAAATTCAAAAATTATGTATTAGCATGTATTTTAACTTTAATAACCAATTTATTAAAGTCACAAGAACTGGGTCAATATTTCAAAAATTTCAAAAAAATTATTTTGTTTTCTTTTAGTATCTGGGGTTACGATCTTATACGTAAGACGTATTTCAGATATTAAATTATTTTGTTGACGTTAGAAGAGTTAGGTTTTACCTAATAAGATAAGGACCTCTTTACCGAGAAAGACTTTTCTTAAACCATAGAAGGACCAACAACTAGAAAACACGACAAGATTTAGATTTTATCAGACAATAAAACAATGTAGCTTACCTTAGGTATGACGTATTTAGGGTGCTAATATCTTCTTTTTACTCAACCAGTCCCCGTACCTGATCTTTGAGATGAGTTAGGGTTTCTACTGACCAAAATATTAGGTGGCGACTCCCATTCTATTTTCCATGAATAAAAGACAATAATTCTTTATTTCCTCATATTTGTCAGATAGATAGAAGATAAGATACGAGAGTGGATATTTTCGTCGCGACGCCGCACACGTGCGACAACAATAATAAGACAAAGAACAAAGAATAATTCATTGAAAGTATGTGATGCACTCACGATATATGAAAACATATTGAAGCAAAATACAATGCTCATTTTCTAGGTAGCTGCATATTATTTATGCCTTGTTAGCACTTTGCAAGTTACTGGTCATTACTGGAGATAAAGGTGACTATGTGGTAGGTACCATCGTTCTTTACAAACTCAATCTATCTCTTGCTCACCAACTTCCAAACTTGATACTTGAAATTTTTACAATTTTCAATCTAATGGCTCAGGACTCTATCATGATAATTACATTTCTTGTCTGGATTATACCACCTAGGAAACAGTGGTTGTATAGTATTTAATGGAGTCTGGGCAATAAGTCCAGAGTCTAATAGATGTTGGTAGACAAACTCCAGTGGCAAATGTATGTCAATATTTGAAAAAGACATTTTAATGCCATAACAAGAACTAGCTAGATCACACAACTAAAATTTTCCACCCAAGAGCCATCTTCTGATTCATCTCTCGTCATTATTCTAAAACCCATGGTAGGACCTCCATTTTTTTTTCCATTTTGATAGCTTGTTCAATTCTTTCGGCAATTGATTAGTACTTAAAAGTGCATTTCTATCAAGGTTTTATATCATCATTTTGTACTTGAAGCATCAATAACTCATTAACTAAAGCATGTTTTATAATAACAAGTCTGATACTATAAGATAACTTTAATTTATGGTAAATGTTCATCTTAAATGCAAGCCTATCACATAAATCAAAGGATTGATTGATGAGTTTAACTACTGAAATTGAAAGGACAAAGAGAGGGCCAAACTTAGAAAAGAAATGCTGGTTCAATTCAAACTGGAACACTATTCAGTCATTGAGCCATATCTGGAGCTGTAGATCTTGGATTTAGGTCTGTTCTATATGGATGGAAAGCTAAGACATAAGCCTAAAACATTCATGGGAGTCCAAGACTCAATTATGCTGTTTGGAAGTCCAAATCTTACAACAACGGGGAAGTCAGAATTTGTCCTACAGCCCCGACACTGTTTACTGTTCAGCCCATATCTCAAGTTTTAGAAGTCCAAATATACCGATTCTTTTTTTGTTGGAAAGCTGAGACAATTTTCTAGAACTTTTATGATTTAAGTCTGTTCAAATTCGGACGTTATCAATGATGTTTTGTTCAGACAAGAAGATAAGGATTGTCACCAAGTCAAGATATGGCCACCCACTCAACAATTTTGGCCTATAAAAGGAGGCATTTACCATGCATTTAGGCATCTTGGTTTTCAGATCAAGATCATGTTCTTATTCTTTCTCTTTATATTTTTGTAATACTTAAGTTTTATTTATATTAATCTCTTGTTTATGCTTTTCATTTCATTTCCTTTAATTAGTTAACTTATATCTTATTTATGTTCTTATCTTGTTTATTTATGTTTCTCTTTTTCATTATGTTTAGCTAAGTTTATTATTTTTAAGGTGAAAATGTTACACTAATGGTGTAAGAATAAGTATAGTGTAAACTTAACATGGACTTTAATGTTTGATAGTAACATGTTTTATATTTGTTATCTTATTCACTTTTAATACTTTGCTTGTTAAATGGTTAATCTAGATTTATATTGTATAACCCTTGGTACAACAAATACTTGGCACTTTCATAGCCCAAACCGTATGGTATAATCGACACCTGTGCTATGAAAGGAACTTGATTTGTTGTTAACATAAGTTATAATCATGAATGCCTGGCAACATTTACAAGTATTAGCATTATTCGAATAAGATAACTAATATAATCATGTTAACAATTTATAATCCAATTGGAACCTTCCTTGTGTGTGGTTTCCAGTTGAATAATAAGAGCTTATACTATACTTGTTTGAAATACTATTAGTGGATCCTCTAACCTTGATAATTATTTTATCCTTGTTTAAATCCTTACATCAATATCACTTCTCAAAGCTCTCTTCAACTCATTTTCTATTATTATTTATTTTTTTTATTTATAGTTCATACAATTAACCTCCCTGTGGTTTGACCCCGGTCTTGCCGGGTTATTTATTACTTTGACACTCCTGCATTTGGGAGAAGACATCAATCTTTTGGTCATGTCAGCAATCCTCATGGCTTCATAGAAATGCTAAGCTGAGCTTCCCATCACATGCTTATAATAAAGGGATTGGAAGGTGTTGGAGAACAACATCACCATTTCTGTTTCTATTAGTGAAGGTTGGACATGTGTTACCTTATCTCACCATCTTTGCATATATATCCTCACAGACTCGTGGTTTCCCTTCTTCATGGCCATCAAGATGGTTCTGTTAGAAGCAATTTTCAAATTGAATTTATACTGCTTTAAAAGGACATCTACTAGATCCTTCAACTTATTAATCTTGGTACTATCTAGTATCATATACTAGTTCAAGACATACTTTGTAAGACTATCCTGAAAGAAATAGATTAGCATTTTATTATTTAGACCACTTCAACCATTTTTTTGGTAGTATAACTAGAGATACATGTTCGAGCTAGTCTAGTATACTTGATGAAGTCCGACACTCTGAACTTATTTGGAACCAAAATGTTTGAAACCAAACAAACTTTAGCTATTAATACGAGGTCAGTTAGATTATTTCCTTCAACTGTTCTCAATCTCTCTTCTAAAATAGCCCATTTATCATGGTTTATGGGACCGGTAAACCTATCATCAAAAGGTCCTTTCATTGTTAGATCCATGGTGACTTAAGCTTGAGTTGGCTGGATGAGGGTAAAAGGGATAAAATGCTACCCATTTACTGAGTTTTCCCTTAAGTTCTGAGATGTATAAGGGACATGGGCTGTTGGTGCTTTTGTAGGAGGTCATACAAACATTCTCTCCCTATTCTTGGCTCTTAAAAATTGCTCGAGTAGATTTGTCATCCAAACAACTTCATTTTTTACAAACTCTAACTCATTCTGATAATAAGCATTAAGATAAGCTCTCTTATTGTTTTTTTTTATATCTTTTCTCTAAGTTAGTGTAGTAGATCTTTAGTGGGTGACCTATATTTCAATGCCTGTTAAATGTATGAACATGTATTTATATGATGAACTTGCTCTTCAAAGGGTGACATATGATTATAACACTTACATGATGAACAAGAATTTTGATTCTCGCCCAAACTTTACAACGAAAATTTCTTGACTGATGGCCATTGTGTCACCTATAAGTCCTGAACTCAAGATGCTTCAAGAAGGGCTTGCCTTGATGCAAAACAAAGTGTAGGGAGTATACACTCTAAAGGCAGGTTCTAATCCTTTTATGTGAGATAAGGGGTAGGTTTACTACCTGGTCTCTAAAAATAATCTTTTGATGTCCTAGCGATCAGAGGCTCAGTAGGTAATGGGATGAAAAGTATATCAATCACTACTAGTCCAAGCACTCAACAAAGAGATGGATGGTTTCATAAGCTTAAAACATGACTGGAAGTCATAAGGTAAGCCGCTACTCCCTTACCTAACCTGAAGTTTTCATATGTGCATCACAGAGTAATATATCTCAAATAAACTAACGATGCATGAGAACATACATGCATGGGCAGGATAAAATGTACTGAAGCGTAAATAAAATAAAATAAGTCAAATGCAAAAATATGAACACTTCAAAATAAATAAACCACAAAACACGCAAAGCTTAGTCCAATACTGTAAAAACAATATCATCCCCAATGGAGTTGTTATTTTATCACATGTGGATGCGTGACATTAGGGGTTTATGGGAGTCGTCACCTAGTTTTTTGGTTTAGGGTTGCTGGGAAACCTGAGTGTACTAGTTTTATCAGAAATTCTAAGGGTAAGAGATTAATTATGGATAGGAAAGGTATTAGGACCCCTAACGCACCCTACCTGAGGTAAGCTGTATTGTGTGACCTGAATGTGGTTTAAAAGTTTTGACGGGTTCTTAACCAATAGTCTGTTTATGGCTTAGGATAATGATTTATTCGAATAAATAAATCTGTTGTTTTGAATTTATTATGAGTTCTTGTCCCCAAATAAATTCTGATGAAGAGGATCCATGTAGGTGTCCAAACAAAGTTCACCTATCTTGGAAGGTGGAAGGGTTTTTCACAACTCGTGTGTTGTGGGGAAAAATACTTCCAATTAAAATTGGTGAGTATTTAGAATAACTCTGATAATTTTCTAGTTAACTTCTAATATTTAAATATCAGTCGCCTATAGGTCCATCATTTATACCAAAATATTGACTATTAATTCTCATGAATTAAAATTTTATCAGTTTTTGAAATACTACTCAAATTCTCATGGATTCAATAAACTAATTATTAGATCCAAAATGCATGCTAAAAAAATAAAACATACCACGTATTTTATTTTTTAAACAATATATGATTTTTTTATTTTTGAGAAACTTGGTTGTATGCAATTAAAACGTGTAATTCTTTTTGTCTTTTTGGTTTTAAACATAAAAAAACATATAAGAAAATACAAACACACACATTCATCTTTTTTTACTAATTAACCTACACTCTCATTCAATTATAAATATTTACACAACATTGTAATTAAACGCAAATCATAAAAAAGTCATCTGAATCCCACAATGGACCTTCCGACGGCTGAGGATAGCTTAGGGAGGTTGTTGGAAACTCAGTAACCAAACTAGAAGATCCTAAAATTGCAGAAACAGTGGTGGCATGTGTACTGCATGCACCACTGCCACTGGTGGCGTGTGCGTTCACGCCCTGCCGCAAGCAAATCCTAAAAAATACGTGGATCTAGAGTGGTTTTCCCTCTTTTTACTCGTGCTGGTGGTGAATCATGACCTGCAACAAAGAAAATCACACAAGCAATTGGTTTTATTTTCCTTCTTTCTTTTTTTGTTTATTTTTTTATTCAATCTTCTCTTTGACTTGTTTTAATCAACTTGAGTAGTTGTTGGTAGTGAAGAGAAAAGGATGAGGTTGTGATTTCTGGTTATAGTGGGTTGGTCTCCGGTGGTATGTAGAGTGTACTCGTCTGAAGAGGTTCGTGACCGGTGGCGTGTCAATACACACAATAATGGGGCCCAGGGGTAAATGGACCAATCCATGAGATGCATAACGTGTTCTTTTTTTTCCTTGTACTGATGGTGTACCTTACCACTGCTAGAGGAATTAGTTCAAGACTAGAGAACCTAATGTTGAAGATAGCTTAGGGAGGCTGTTGGAAACTCAATAACCAAAATGAAAGATCCTAAGATTATAGGAATTATGGTGGCGCGTGTGATCGCAAGCAAAACCCAAAGAATAGGTGGATTTGGAGCGGTTTCCCCTCTTCGTACTACCTATGCCAACGGTGACTCTCATTGTGACTTGCAGCAAAGAAAATCACATAAGCACTTGGTTTTATTTTCCTTATTTCTTTTTTTGTTTATTTTCTTATTCAATCTTTTTTTTTATTTATTTCAATCAACTTGAGCAGTTGTTGGCAATGAAGAGGAAATGACGAGGCTGTGATTTCTGGTTGTGGTGGATCAATCTCTGGTGGCACATCAAGTGTACTCGTTTGAATTGGTTTGTAACTAGTGGCACATCAGCACACATGACGATGGGGCCCCGGGGTAAATAGACCAATCTATGAGATACGCAACATCTTCTTCTTTCTCCTTGTACTGACGATGTACCTTACCACTATTAGAGGAAACAAATTAAGACTAAAGAAGGTCTGCTAGATGGTATTTGATTTTTTTAATTGCTATGAGAGAGAGTTGTGCTAAAAGATAGGGTCCCGGGTTTATGACTTTTGTTTTTGGTTCCTTTTTGGGGCTGAAGGCTGGCTTAGGGATATTAGGTCTAGGGTTTTTTTTTTTTTTTGTCGTGTGGGTGTGGGGAGAGAATGTGGGAGTAATTGTTTTTTTTTTCTGGTCTTTCTAAAATCCCCTCTTTTGTGTGTAAGTAATCACTTATTTATAGGTGAAAATTTTCTTTGGCTTGAAGGCAAAGTAAATCAAGATCAACCATTGGATTTCAAGATTAAATCCCAACCATTTATTTAATAACTTAGAAACAAAGCAAAGAAAAATGGATAATTTGATTAAGAGAATGATTATAGATCATATGATTCGAAAAAAAGGTTGCTTAGTAAAAGAGTTTCTAATTTTCAAATTGGTGATCTCCCTTCCATAATTATAATTAGATCACTAAAACTTAAATCAACTTATTCTTATTCTTTTTATTTTTTTTAATTTTTTTTTGGAAAAGATGCTGAAAACGACAGGAATATGTTAAGAACATATTTTTTAGGATTTTGTTATTTTTTTGCTATTTTTGGTTTTTTTCGAAACTTTTTAAAAAATAGGGTAAAAAATTAGGTAGCAACAAACCTTTTTTTAAAAAATAATGGCTGTTTTTTAGTTATTTTTTTTGAAGAGACTATTCTAATTCATCTAATTTTTTTTATATGTTTTATATAGTTGAACTTTATTTTTAAATACAAAAAATATTTATTTTTCTATAGTATTTCTAATAAGTAACCTTGCAAGATATTTTTTCTCTTTGAATTTATTCAATCAATTTTATGCGTGTATTTATTTTTACGATCATTTAATTAAATAAAAAAATAAATTTAATTAACAAAGTTGTTAAACACAATCAAGTAAATGAACCATATTGTGATATCAAATATTTTAATTTATATCTATTTCTTGACCTTTTGTTTTTCATTTCTTGACTTAGATGTTTTTTGATTTATTTAATTAGATGTGTGCATAATTTTTTTGATTTATATTTAATATTATTTATGTGAAAAAACATGTTGCAAATGCTTGTATGTTTAATATTTTTTTTGAAAAACAAATATCCAACCAACGACGAAGCGCAGATCAAATAGCTAGTTTTTACTAAGACTGTCAAAAAACTAAAAGATTTAGTACTTGTGCTTACACAAAATTTCTAATCAATTGTACCAACTTTTATTATTTCTAATTGAGTGTCTAAATCTTCATTGTTTTTTCAATTAATTTTTGACTTAGAATATCCTTATCTCCAATATATTAAGAGTTTCTACTAGTTTGATTATATATAATATGGTGTGGGATGAAGCATTTTTTTCTCAATGAAAAAAAAAAGTGCAGGTGTTGTTAACGTTATTTTTACCATCATGAAAAATCTTAACTGCAAGGTGTAATGTTTATATGTATTGTCATAACCTAAATCTTATGAATCCATACTTATGCATTTCACACACACACACACATATTAGGTAAAATATAAGTCTCCTATTAAGATGCACCTATAATACTCAACTATGAAAAATGAAAAAAGAGCCCAGTTAGAAGCTTAACACCAAAAAGAGTTGGAAAAGTCTTAAAGGAGACATTGCAAGTTTACTAGTCTACTTGAACAGGCTTTGAGGACTAAATCTGGAAAAGGAACATCCGTCTAGCTAGTAGTCATATCTCAGCTTGCACCTATGCTTGCGACTCCCTTCGATCCATATAATTTAGGGATAAATAAAGTGTTGCCCGAGTCTCAACATATTACACAATTTCCATCTGCTTAACCAGTGTATCCTTTAAGGATGCCACCCACTTTAGACTTGACAATGGAGGAAGCTTAAAAAGACAAGATAATAGAAGAATATGGCCTGGAGAAATTGGTTTCCCTAGAGGAAAAAATTAGAGAAATTAAGGGAACTAGTTTTTATGATCCTGTAAAAGCCGTTAAGATATGTTTGGTTCCTTATATTGTAATTTAAAAAAAGTCTAGAGGGCTGAAATTTATTACATATATCACAACAAAATGCCCGATAACCCATCTCAAATTATACTACAACAAAATGGTCGATGTGATTCATAATGAAAAGTTGTTGATTCATTTCTTTCAAGATAGCTTGAGTGATGTTACCCTCACTTGGTATATGTGATTGGCTAATTCCAAGATGATAAGATGGAAAAATTTATTTGATGCCTTTATTGGGTAATACAAGTTCGATATGGATATGACCCAAGACGTTTTACCCTCGTTTGTTAGAGTGGATGCTTTATTGTTTTTCATGTAGTATGAACATGCTAGTTTTTCATGCGTGCTCCAACCAGAAACCATTCCATAAGCTGGAATATTATTGATAGTCCATATCAAAGTTGCCCTTATAAGAAAATTTTGTTTTCTCGATACATCATAAATCAAAGCCTCGAAGGACCACAATTGCATCAACTCATTAATCAACGGTCAAAGACAAACATCAATATTTCGGCTCGGAGTGTTAGGACCGGATATGACTGTAGATAAAAATATGAACTCTATCCTCATACACATCCCCAGTTACAAGTTGTAAACCATGAGTATAACCGACCAACAAGAATGAGAAGCAGCAAATGACTCGAAAGGGTTGAATCCGTCTATACACAACCCAAGACGCACGTTTATTGATTCAACTGAAAAGTGAGGATACACACTGTTAAAGTGTTTCTATGCTTCACCATTAGAAGGATGCACCATCACTCTATCAACCACATAATGTGATTGGGCCATGTCACGTGCTCAACAATCTTTGGTAACATGAATAACCTCTACAGTCTAGGCATGATTAGGAAGTATTTTAGTTTTTTATATGCTACAAGAGTCATTCTCATGCCAGTTCTGGGTTCTAATAAGAAGGCCAACATGTCATGAACTCGCATTTTCAAGGTAGTACAACATGCAAAAGTTTGGACACATGTTAATTTTCTAGTATCCTAAACCGAGGGGTTTCATCATAAACTTAGCAGCATAGATATTCTCTTTCAGTCTGTTCCCTTCAGGTAAAATGTTTCTCGCCCATTAAACAATTTTATCATAACCGGCCTCACTCAACCCATAAACGGACTTGATGGTGAACACCTGTGTAACGACCGATAATTTACTGTGATTTGCGTAGCCAGCCCTCACACTTGTAAAATTAAATACAAACTAAATATCAAGATGTTTGTTTGAAATTGTTATAATTTGATAGGAAAAAATAAAAAAAAAAACTATGAAAACTAATTTAAAATTAATAAATATTAAAAAATTAAAATTAACAAAAAAATTGAATAAAAATTGAATATTAAAAAATGAAATTAAAAAAAAAATCACTGAATGATCTAAACTTCTATAATTTGGTACCATCTGAAGTGGATGGTAATTAGTTAGGTTGAAAGTGAAGAGCGTGAGTGTCCGAATTCAGATTATAATAATAAAGGATTCTGAAACCGCTATCTATCTATTTTACTGCAAGTGCAAGGCTAGCCTGCACTCACACTGGGTCGCATCAATTGTTAAATTAACAACCTTCATCTTTTCTCTTCTTTGCTTTTTTTCTTTAGAGAGATCGATCCAGTTGTGGCTTCAGCATTACAGGCAGGATTGTTTAATATTATACAACAGTAAAAATTCCAATCTATGAATTTTTTTTTTGACGTTCTTGATCGAGTTATCAACAGGTCTTTGACTTATTTATTTCTTTGTCCTTATAATAAGGTTATTGGTCCAAATCCTTTTCCGAATATTTGATCTTAAAAAATGATTTATTATAAGAGAAACTCAGAGAATATATATAGTCTATAACGGTGACTAATTCAATCTATTATGTTCATACGTTTTAATTTGTTATCACGTGAACTATAACTATTAATACTAATTAATTCCACGGCGGTTTAATCATTAATGATGAGCTAATTATGTCCTATTTATGAGAAGAGGATATTATAAAGTTATTAATAACTATCTTGCTATAGCTATATATCCTTGAGGAGAGGAATGGCACTAATTCATTATCATAATTTGTAATTATATGAAAAAGAAAAAAACATAGAGCAACAAAATAACTCAGTCGTCTGGTTAATTAGAATAATTAGCGGATCAGATTAACTCAGCCATGGAAAATAGTGCTTAAAAACAATAGGATGGTCAACTCAAAGCCAAAGGTTGAATGCATGAACACAAGCGAGCAACTGCTTACGGCCTCTGTTGTATTTTCTTCTTCTCTTCTCTCGTCTCTTTACCCACAGAATCACGGCATGCAGTCGATGCCAGGCGCCCACAAACTTTGCCCTCATTCTCATTTTCAACCCTCAAAAACTATTCCTCAGTCTCGAGACGTGCACTTCTCTATCTTTTTGCCCCCGTCACTAGTTTTTGCCCCTTGAATGGTGGGGCCATCATCGTTATTTACCCACTCATTTTGTGCCAAGTGGCACCACTTTGGTTGGCTCCTAGAAGAAAATTCTTGCCAACGTGTTTTTATGTGTTAGTGCTTTGACCATGGAAAGGCGAAAGCAAGAAAAGTAAGACTTGTAAACCAGGGAAAAAAATAATAAAAAAAAGAGCATTAAATTTTGGTTTCTAGAATTATCTATCTGAATGCTTTCAAACCTTACTATTAAATATGCTAGCTGCATCCGTAAAATTAAAAAAAATAAAATTCTCTCCATTGCTCTAAACCTCCAAAAACAAATATCCCTTTTAGACCGAAAAAATTGATTAAGTCCCATTGCTAATTAACTTGTTAATTACTTAGGGTTTTTTTTTTTTTTAATTTGTTGTTGTTGATTATCATGGCTGATATAGAAATTCCTGAATATTTTCTATGTCCCATATCGCTACAAATCCTGAAAGATCCAGTAACAACAATAACAGGCATCACATACGAGCGAGAAAGCATAGAACAATGGTTGAAGACAGCCCGAGGAAACCCTACGTGTCCAGTAACAAAGCAGCCTTTGCCAGGAGATTCTGAGTTGATACCAAATCACACATTGAGGCAGCTAATTCAATCATGGTGCACTCTGAATGCCATCGATGGCATCGATCGAATTCCCACTCCGAAATCTCCTATCAAGAAGAGCCAAGTCCTTAGACTCATCAAGGATCTTGATGTCCCTGATCACTCCTGTACTAAAGCATTAATGAAACTGGAAGCCCTAGCCGCAGAGAATGAAAGGAATAGGACTTGCATGGTGGAAGCTGGCGTGGCAAAAGCTATGGTTCTTTTCATTATAAAATGTTTCAAAGAAGGAAAGACAACCGGCCTTGAAGAAGGTTTGAGAATTCTTTATCTTATTTGGAACCAATCACAAGAAATCAAGCTTCTTGTCAGGGAGAACCAAGAATTCATCGATTCATTGACATGGATCTTACGTTGTAAGATAGATAATCATGTTGCTGTCAAGACTCACGCAATGCTAGTATTGCACAAAACAATATGCGTTGTTTGTCAAAAGCTATTGGAGAGATTAAAGGTTGATTTCTTCAAAGAGATTGTAACAAGGGTTCTTAGGAAAAGAATCTCTAAACTAGCCATAAAGTCAGCCTTGCTTGTCCTAACAGAAGTGTGTTTTGCGGGCAGAAACAGAATGAAAATTGTTGAAGCTAATGCGGTTTTTGAGCTCATTGAACTAGAGCTAGAGAAACCCGAGAGGAACATCACAGAGCTCATTTTTAATCTTTTGGCTCAGTTGTGTTCATGTGCAGCTGGGAGAGAACAGTTTCTAAAGCACGCAGGAAGCATTGCCATGCTTTCAAAGAGGGTCCTTAGGGTTTCTCCAGCAACAGATGATCGAGCAGTGCACATACTTGATTCAATCTCAAAATTTTCTGCTGGAGACGAAGCTGTTCTAGAGATGTTGAGAGTTGGTGCTGTGTCAAAACTCTGCATGCTTATTCAGGCAGACTGTGCTCCCTATTTAAAAAAGAAAGCAAGAGGGATCCTCAGGTTGCACTCCAATACGTGGAACAATTCTCCTTGCATTGCCGTATATTTGTTAACAAGGTATCCATAATTAATTAATCCTTTAGTTCCTTCTTTTTCTCAAATGTTTTGTATAACCTATATGAAACACTTTCAAGATTAGATAAACAAGCAGAAGAGCTTATGGTTTATCTATAGTGCTGGGTTCTTATCTTAAAATAAAAAATAAAAAATAATAAGGGATAAAAAAACATCTCCTTATATTTTTTATTTAGAAAACATAAGAATTCATTTTAAAACTGTTAAATCTCTCTCTCTCTCTCTCTATATATATATATATATATATATAAGACACAATCTTAAATGTTTTTATATAGCTCAAATTTCTCGAATTTGAATTCAAGAAAGAAATAATTCAAGAAAGAAATAAAACATGATGCATATTTGTACATAAACTAGATAGATGGTTTGAGCATTGTTGAGACCCGATAAATACACAATATAAATGGTTATTGTAATGGCAAGTGGAAGTGCTAAATCCATGTTACTGTGAACTTGGGTAACTGCCAAGTCCAAACGTCTTAGTTTAACAAACATGTTAGGCTGACTCTAGAACGTCTGGGCTTGGCAACAACATTAGACCCATGTGTCTGGGCCTAACAACAACGCCAGACTTAGGACCTAGGCACCTAGGTCTGGCAACTAAGTCAGACTTATGTGCTTGGGCCTAGCGACAACGTTAAACCCACGGCACTTGGTGACCATGCTAGACCCAAGCTGTCTGAGCATGGTGACAACACCAGACCCATGTGTCTGGGCTGGTGACAACGCCAGACCTAAGGCGCTGGGGTCTGACAGCCATGTCAGACCCAAGCGCCTGGGCATTGCAACCATTCCAAACCGAAGCGCCTGGGCATTGCAAGGCGATGTAAAATCTCAAATGCACGACTTAATGATAAGATTGATATAAAAATAATTTGGATATAAAATTATTAGAGTGGTATATATAATATTTATCCTAAAAAAATAATGCTA
>Ga0325414_1001705_pt1 | contig 21587 bp, 15 predicted proteins | sample PopdelMetagenome_8_FD_206183 | JGI IMG/M metagenome (GOLD analysis project Ga0325414, IMG submission 206183) | Populus deltoides microbial communities from Bellville, Georgia, United States - Leaf-PdKOR-R3 | ecosystem: Host-associated > Plants > Phyllosphere > Phylloplane/Leaf | place: USA... | reverse complement strand
AAAAAACTATTAAAAAAAAATTAAGCCATCAATTCGGATAACACAAATTTACTTCAGCAATCTTAATTTTTTGAGTAATAGAAATGAAAATGCAAGAACATTTAAACCCCACCAACGCTCCTCCATCATGGAATTGGCAAGAATTCTTTGAGAAGTTGAAAATCCTTTCACCCGACAAGAACAAAAAAATAAAATTAAGGTCGATTGGGAAGTCATGTCCATCTGATTAATTGTCGGCCATCTACTGTAACCCAAAAGAAGTAACTTGGATGCACGACATTAAAGACTACATTTTGGACCCTGAAAATTGAAAGAACTACTTTTCCATGGGCAATTTCGGTGGGGACTTTGAAGCAAGAAAGTTCCGTTTTCTCCTCCTCCTCCTCTTCTTCCTGTAGCTAGGTAGCAGATTCTAAGAATATAATGATACCTTTCAGACTATGTCATGTGATTTGGTCTGAAATTCAGGACCTCCTTCTGATATATATAATCTTGGTCAAGTTCTTTGAGTCTTAAGCCATGTGTACATGGCCGGTTTTTTCAATGAATGAGAGCATATTTCCAAACCAAGCAACCACTTCAAGCCATGCACCCGTGCGCCCTTCGTGTATTCGTGTTCACAACGAAGATGCACTCGTCTTTCTTCTCTCTTTTTTTCTTGTTTTTTTTGCAGCATTTCTACCCTTAATGGTTCAGAAATTGTCAACAAAGTCTTTTCATACATATTTGGCGATGGACTTTGTTTGAATGTTCACAATATGTTGTAAGAATAATCTCAAAGATATAAATAGTCTCAATTTTTCTTCCCCGTCATTTCTATCCTTAATGGGTAAGAGATTTCCAACAACGTCTAATTTGCATACATATTCGGGCATAGACTCTGTCCGAATTGTATAATTTTTGAAGTAAGAAAGCACAGATTCTTGTTGATGTTCACAACTCAGAAATCAGCTTTTTTTTTTCTTTACGAATAAAATTGATAAAAATTTAATTAGAGCCAAAACGGATACTAACTTTATGGGGGTGTTTTTTTTTTTTCTTAATTTTTTTGATAAAAAATAAGTTATTCTCATCAAAATTATGAAACGGTTGAAAATATTATTTCTCATTTGAGTTTTAAATAAATCAAGCACATACCTCATTGATTGCGAAGAAAATCCACAAGAATTAATCATGTTAACAATAACGTATACTGAACCATGAACCCTTGTCAACCTAACTGCCTACTCTCGTGACCCACATCACATAATTATGGATCCCAAATGCATGTATTACGGGGAAGTGATTATTTTGAAAAATGTTTTTTTTTATTTATTTAGATCATATATATTGTTTTTATTGTTTTAAAATTTATTTTTAACATTAACATATTAAAATATTAAAATGATCCGAAAATATAAAAAAATTAATTTAAAATAAAATAAAAATTTAAATTTATTTAAAAATACTTTTAAAATAAAAAAATAAACAGCCTGTAGAGAATATGGAGATGATTCATTTGAAACGTGGCAACCATATTTATGAGTCTTTTTGACCATGGATGAACATCCGGTGACTCTTCGGCTTAATTTATGTGACTGAAGGCTCTTTTCAATTAGTTGCCTTAATTGATTAGATTAGACCACAGGTAGTATGGTTGCTGACTGCTAGCTTTATGTCTCAAGTTGGATTATAATTTTCTTGCAGCCTTAGCTGTTAAAGCAAATTGGACAGGCAATGACCACATGAATATGTTTCTAAGACAAGTGTAATTTCTTTTTTTTTTTTGGTTTAACGTGGGTATCCGGGTTAGCTTGTGCTCACACCGACTAATCCCACGGGCCCTGAAGTTAACGACAATGTAAGCTTCCACTGACCATCATATGAGCAACCACAGGGCTCGAACCTGAAACCACAGAGGGAGCAAACCTCTTGATCCCAAGTTTTTACCACTGGGCCACCACCTAGATGGTTAATACAAGTGTTATTTCGTGATTGGTGTTGGTGGGTTTCATAAAATTATGTTAAAAAGAATAAAATTAACTCAATTAAAATATATGAATAAATTAAGGATAAATTGAATAAGTAATGCTAATAATAATAATTAATAACTAAAAAATTAAGTGATCACACAAGAAGTGCCAAACCTAAATCTTAGACTCTTAAATTAATTAGGGTTTTAACTTTTCTTCTAGAAGTTGGGAAGATCACGTCGTTATAGTGTTTTTGCAGCCAATATACTTTTCTCCAAATTGGTATTTTTCAAACTCCGGTGTCGTGTTTATTTTGTCAATAGTCTTACTTTTCAAATAATTATTTTTATTTCGAGACACAAATTGGAAAACTAATAAGGACGAAATTATATAAAATATGAAAATAAGGACTAAATAAGAAACAAATTTATGCTTCTCAAGAAAATAAAAAAGTTACATACGAATATGGGAACTGCAAGTTTAGATTGGACCAAAAAAATTAAAGTAGATCACAATCTGATCTTTCTTTGGTGAAGCCCATCATAATAGACTGCAAAGCCCAAAGGCCCAAGGGTAGAGTTGCTATAATCACAGTTGTTAGACCCAAGAAAGATGCCAGCCCAGCTAAAAGTTCCTGGTATTAGTGCTATATGGTCAATACAATGACTCTGTTTTAAAACAATGGTTTTAGCCCTGTTGCTTAGCCTCTGAATTTCCCCATTTGGCCATGAAACTCTCACTTCCATGCATCTCGACTCTTGACCAAAATCATCCCGAAGATAATGAACAAATTAAGGAACAGAAGCACTGATCCTTTAGCTCTTCTGTTTATGATTTTTGCTTTCATAGGACACATACTCTTCAATCATTCCCCTGTCTCAAGATTCTCTTCTAAAACCATAAAGCAAAGAACAAGTGAAAACAAAGTAACAAGCAAACATAAAAGAAAGAAAGGAAAAAGAAAAGGAACAGTCATGACATATATTCTTTTTGACAACTCTTTTTAAGCCTTCCTTCCCTTTACTCATTTCATTGCTATCCTTGACCATATGAACTAGAAATTCAAAGCTTCCATCACATATTTTAATGGCTTACAATCCTTCTTCAAGGTCTTGTTCTTATGATTCTTTTTGTTTCCTATTCATTACATTCGTTCTTCCATTTTTCTTCCTCACAAAAGCTCAAGCTGCAAGCCATTGTAGAACCTCATGTGGTACCATTCCAATAAACTACCCTTTTGGCATCGATGATGGCTGTGGCAGTCCATATTACAGGCACATGCTTTTATGCTCCGATTCGGGCATTCTCGAGCTTCGAACGCCTTCCGGGAGATACCAAGTTCGTAGCATAAGCTACTCAGACCCTCACATGATAGTCACCGATCCATTCATGTGGAAGTGTAAAGATGGTCATCACTTTCGTGCAACTAGGGCATTTAGCCTTGATACAAGCACACATTTAACACTCTCCTCTCAAAATGACTACCTCTTCTTCAATTGCAGTGAAGAGAAAGTGATTGTTGAGCCAAAACCTATCTTCTGCGAGAGGTTTCCTGATCGGTGCGACTCGACATGTGATAGTGCTAGTTACCTTTGCAGGCACTTGCCAGGATGTGGTGCTGCATTAGGAGGACGTTCTTGCTGCTCTTACTTCCCAAAAGCGACCGAATCTTTGAGGCTGATGCTGAAGTATTGTGCTAGTTACACTAGTATTTATTGGAGAATTAATGGTGCAAATACTCCTGATGATCATGTACCTGAGTATGGTATTAGAGTTGATTTTGACATTCCAGTGACTCCAGATTGCCTTCAATGTCAAGACATGAAGAAAGGAGGTGGAAGATGTGGATTTGACACACAATCACAGAATTTCCTATGTCTGTGCAATCAGAGATCAAATGTCACAACATATTGCAATGGTATGTTAGTATCCAAGCCTTTTCATCCCACTATTTCAAAACCAAATGTCATAAATCAAAAGTTATTTTGGTTCTGTTTTACAGATCACAGCAGCAGTAGCCATAGCAAGGCAGGAATAATTGCAGGTGAAGCATTGAAATTTCATTTATGGTTTCAAAATTTTCTTGGCATCTTTCAGACATTATATTGAAAGATCAGGCTTACTTAATTTGATGTTTCTTATTGTGGTTTGCAGGGACTGTAACTGGAGTTTCAGCTGCTGGGGCTTTAGGAATTGGTGCTGGTCTATGGTATTGGAAGAAAGTGAGAGCCTCAGCACCAGTAACATGTGGGGTTCAAAGCAATGAGAATAGGCTCTTTTAAGAACAAATCAACAAAAGTGAATACCAATCACTTTCTCTTTTCTAATTTCCCTATTTTTTGAGTTGCCTTTCGCACTTTAATAAGCAACTTAATGGATCTGTTTTCTTTGTTTTAAATTTTATCCTGCACTGTTTATATATGATAGTTTTTGCTTTTGGGTTTCTAAATTAGTGCTACCAGAGTGCTGTTACATTGTCTGTCAACTTTCCTTCTGTTTTTTTCCCGCCTATTCGTCAGAGCTAGATAATGCACTAGTGAGCTTAATTGGCATAGTAAATTGATCACAGTTTTAAGTAACATGAACTTAGGTTGATCCTGCTGGAATGAATTAGAAATTGAAAAAAATAGAAAATGTACTATTATCAATAATTATCAAACCGAAAATGTACTATTATCTATAATTATTAAACCTGACATGATTTTACTCGAAATCAAGTTTGATTTCGAATCAAATTAAAAATTGATCGGTCAAATCTAGTAAACTTGGCCGAGTTAACTCTAAATATTATTTTATTTATTGTACTATTATCTATAATTATTTTTTGAGTTGCCTTTCGCACTTTAATAAGCAACTTAATGGATCTGTTTTCTTTGTTTTCGATTTTATCCTGCACTGTTTATAGAGTACTATATGATAGTTTTTGCTTTTGGGTTTCTAAATTAGTGCTACCAGAATGCTGTTACATTGTCTGTCAACTTTCCTTCTTTTTTTTTTCCCCTATTCGTCAGAACTAGATAATGCACTAGTGAGCTTAATTGGCATAGTAAATTGATCACTGTTTAACCTAACATGAACTTAGGTTGATCCTGCTGGAAGGAGATATAAAAGAAAAGAAATTGAAAAAGAACTATGTTTTATAGTTATTAAACTCGATCTAATTTTAATCAAAATCAAATTTAATTAAACTGGATTTACGCCTAGCCAAATCTTATAACTTCATTACCAACCAAAAACAAAAGTGAAGAAATAATAATTATTATTATAATGATCACAAATTTGCTTTATTGGTGGATTTCACTTGCTTTACATTGACACATTGTATCTTACAAAAAGCTGTTCTGGCAAACATTGACCCTCTGATTAACACCCTAAACTATCCTTGGAACAATACCTCATTGGACTGGTTTAAAGTCCTTGTATATAACAGTCAGATCAGATATGTATATGATACAATTATATATCTCAAAGTGCTAAATTTCTGATACATGCTTCCCAAGAACACTTTACATAGGGGTAAAAGGAAGGTCAAAAAAGAAAAAGAAAAAAGGAAATAGAATTACAGAAGAACGGGCAACAGGTTTTGGCAAAATGTTTGAGGGTATCAACATGGTTGACCCCTAACACAGTGTAGAGGACCTGCACCAGATGTTAAAGCAGGAACCAAGGACCCAGGAGCCACCGTAAAGGACTGGGTTTTAGAATAAAGTGGCGCACAACTTCCATATCCAGATTGTACAAAATAAGCACCATTCATAAATACATCCTTAGATGATCTCCATTTCCAATTCGTCCAGCCATTCTTGGCCTCTCTCTTAGTAACCTGTGATGCAAGAAACATTATCCATATTAAATAAAGATAAGTTGTTCGTATATAGGCTATGATTAAGAATATCTAGTTCTCTGCATATGGGATATAATTAAGAAGATTATCTTGTAAATAATTATACCTGCTTGGAATTACCATTACGAGCTAAAAAGTAGTTTCCTTCACTAAAGATGGTTGGATTAGCACTGCCACCAATTGCGTACATTTGCCACTCATCATATCTATTGTTAGCAACATGAGCATAGCCAAACCTTACCCTGCAATATGATACCCCCAAAATTTATCTTAGATTTGATTGATAAGACTCCTATCAAATTAAACATCAAAAAGAGAAAAGAATGCCCCATAGGAGAAATATTGTTTCTTTTACCTTGGCATCCTCTCAATAAGTCCAGAGCCAAAACGGTTGAAAGCTATAGTTACTTTCATAACTTTATCTGCTGTATATCCATCATTGTGTCCAAGCAACATCACCTGCCAGTGCAGTTCATTTGGTTAGCAGCCAAGCCTAGCTTTGAGAAATTATTAATTTTGTGGACATAATTAAAGACTAACGTTGGAATGATCTATGTAACCAATGTGGTCATAAGCAAGATAATGAGGCATCAGGTTCGAGTCTCACACCTTTATCAATGCTCTAATAAAATTGGAACACATTTATAAAATACTCTAATAAAATTGGAACACATTTATAAAATGAAGTGCAGTCTAAGTACCTTGTCATGCTGGGAGAAGTAATTGTTAGAGATTGTGATGGAGGTTGAAGCATGAATTACATCAATTAGGCCATCGGTGCAACGAGCAAGATAGCAATGGTCAATCCAAACGTTTGAAGATGCAAAGATGGCAATGGCATCTCCATCGGAGCCTCCACGCTTCCCAACGTGCGTAGGAGTGCTAATAACTCTACCAGATTTCCCTGGTTTGCAATCATGAATACTAATCCCATGAATAATAACATGGCTAACACCTTGAATTGTTATGCACGGTCCATATGCAATCTCTACTTTAGCTCCCCTCCCATCTATAGTCTTATAACTATTCATTATAAGCTCATTTCTAAGTGTGATTACCATATCCTTGGCAAAAACGATCCAAAGAGGTTTACTTTGGATAGCACCATACCGAAGCATGCCCGGTTTAGGGTTGACAGGATCATCATTCGGTGTAGTAACGACGTATATCGCCCCATATTTCCCTCCCATCGCGCCTCTGCCAAACCCTACGGCGCAATCGGCCAAGGCACGACGATTGTTGGCCCAATTTGATTGAGCACGCCAGCATGAGTCTATAGTGTTAAGAGTTTTCTTAATATTGCTTGGAAGATAGCTTGATAAGGGTTTATAATGCTTGTAATCTAGTGCATAAGCTGGTAGGGTTAAACATAAGTATGGTACAAGAAATGCAAGCAATATTAGAGGGGCTGGTGAGGCCATGGCTAGCTAGTTGAGATAATTCGAAGAAGGAATAAATAGAAGGGGATTTTATAGAGCAAGAGAAGGTGGGTCACACGTCTAGAGGCTAAAGACATTGAGTTGTTTCATTTAGTGCTAGACAAACGTGGTTGCACGAGCTCTATCTGGTTGACTTGTCTATCTCAAAGAAGAAGAAAGCCAAGAATAAAAAGATGGTTGACATCGCAAGTCTGCTCTGAAATTATAAAGAAAACTTGGAAATCCACTACATCATTCAAGTGTACAATGGATTTGGCAAGATGCAGAAGAATATTTGTCTGAACAAGCAATTTAGAGCCATTTAAAATTAAAGCGATTTATATGATTCAATTAATTGATTTAGAATAATAAATCTTGCAATTATCCAAAAATATAGATAAATATATGTTACTATTTGGGAATTAAGAGTTGATGAGATATGTAATGTATGTCTTACACTTTTTTTTAGATGTGAATTAACATTAATAGGTGTCCATTATTACTCATATAAAATCCAACATTAATTATGGTCGTTGAAATTAATTCACAATGGTTTTTTGGCTTACATCTTAAAACCCTCACTCTTCATGGAATTTAACTAAAAATTCACAAAATCTCACCATTTCGAGTTCTGATTCTACAAGGTAATGGGCTCTTCAGCTTTCATTCTTCTTTAATTTTTTAATGCCCACTTTTCCCTGACTCCATTTTAATTTTTGGCATGCAAGATAAATGCCTTATAATTATGGTATTTGATTTAGTTTTAGTGTTCATCAGTGGTGCTCGCATAAGTTTTAAATTTAAATGAAGAATAAACTTGAGAGTAATATTATAAAACTATTAATTAGAATTTAATTAACAATTTTAAATTTTTGAATTGAAATAATTATTAGACACCATCCAATTTTATTATATTTGAATTGATAAAAAATACACTGCAACTTAAGATCTCAACCCTTTTACTTACTCAAGATTTATCACTTCATGAAATTGAATTCAAAATTATAAGAACTTTGGACTCGATTTGAGTTTTTGACTATTATATATTGGTCTAGTAATTGACCTGTAAAACAAAATTTTTATTAGAATAAAGGATTTTTTTATATTTAAGTTAGTAAATATAGAAGAGATGAAATATATACGTGAAGAGAGAATATATGACAGGAAGAATAATGTTGCATGTGAAACATGAGAGTAATAAAGTCAGGTGAGTTTGCTTGATGATCTATGATATTTAAGAATACTTTAAGTCACATAAGCTTACCTGTTCGAGAGAGAGAAATGATGAGAAATATCTCACTTCCTAAAAAGTTGGGTCATTAGTTGTTGTACCACGCTTACCATTGAAGGATTGGCTGATTCTTGAGAGTAATCCATAGGTAGAAGGTTGGCCAAACCATGAGAATTGCAGAGTCAAGCTTAGAAATAGTCATTGATGGAAAGGTTAGCCCGTGATAGTTTAAGAAAGATAGTTATTAGCCAAGGAGGATGGCCATCATAGGTTATAAGTGCTAGCGTGGGAGTTATGATTAGGAATATCCAATAGTGAAAAGGTTGGTTTGAAACATTTTATTGACGAGATAGGTTGGCCATTGCGCAGGATTCGATTGGGCTGAGGTGGGACTGACCCTTACTCCATTTCTCTTTCTCTTCTTTATATTTTTTGGGCTCTAAAGCTAGAGAGGGGTCGGTTGGGATTAGCTTAGAGAGGTTTCAATTAGGTTTGGCCAGGGTTGGAGAGGATTTGATGCCAATCCTATGAATATAAAGATAAAAAAACTTATATTCAAATCAACTATTTTCAAAAAATCTAAAATCATGTTGTGTTGAGCTTGAGATAACTATAATCTATACTGAAATACTAAAACTATAGATAATAAAAGGCAAAAGTAGTAGAGACAATGGAGATAGAACAACAAAAACAAAAACAAAAATGAAGACAAAATAGTGTTTGTTAACGGTGTACATGATATACTAATTATCTTTGCAACTTGTTTTGTTATGGTAAATAAGACAAAATAAATTATAAAAATATCTATTTTACCCTTAATATGTATTATTGTCAAATTTACATAATTAAAAAATAGTTATATATTAATTTTTTTACTTTTGTTTATATTAAATGTTGAAATTAATAATATTATAATAATTCTAGTTATAAAATCTAGATTTGCCCGACAGTTGACTTGAGGTCTAAAATAGTCCACATTTAATTAGAAAAATTAGGCTAGTCCTGGTCGACGTCCTTCTCAACTTGTGATCTGAGCCTTGCTTTGGTTCGACTTCTGAGTCAGATTTCAGAGTTAGATCTTACATTGATCCAAGTCAACGATCAACCCGACCTATAATCAGGGTCAACCTCAAAGTCAGACTTTAAAACTACGATAATAACCACTTTTATTCTTATATTGACCTAAGTCAACGATCAATCCAACCCAAGACTCGGGTCGACCCTCGAGTCGGATTTTAAAACTATGATAATAATCATTTTTATTCTTACATAGATTCGAGTTAACATTTAACTCGACCTATAACTCCAGTCTTGCCCCAGGTTGACCCCTAAGTTGAGTTTTAAAACTATGATAATAATTATTTTTATATTATTTTGACTTGGGTCAACTCAAGTTAACTCTCTTGACTTGTGACCCAGGCTTTATCCCGGATCAACCTCGAGTTAGGTTTTAAAATTATGATAATAATTGCTTTTATCTTTATATTGACCGAGTCAATGGTCATCCTGACCCGTGACCCGGATCTTGCCCCAGTTCAACCTCCGAGTTGGGTTGACCATTTCGACCCATGACTCGGGCCTTATCTTAGATCGTTTTTTAGTTGAGTTTTAAAATTATGATAATAATTATATTTTATCCACGTATATTTTAGTTGGACAATTTTAAAATTGAGAGTTTTTTACAAAGATATTTTAGAAATAAAAAATAATAGATATTTTCTTTGAAGACATATTCATTTTTATATTTTCTGATTTAGAAATATAGAAATTCACTTTAAAATTATCTTAAAAACATATTTATTTTTATGTCTTTGTCTTTATTTTGTTAACTAAATACATTTTTGTCACCATAGTTTTTGTTTATTCCTCAGATAATGACTAAATACTATCAAAGTACATATGATTTTTGTTTTTATAAATGCATAATACATAAATAACTTATATATATCTAGAATTTAAGAGGAAAAAATATAAAGATAAATTATTATAATGCCTTTGAAATATTATGAAACCATAGAAAAAATATAAAAGATCAACTACTACTTATTTATTGGTGTTGATTTTAGTCCTTGCTCTTTTGTATTTTTTTTTTTAACATTAAACTAACATTCTATTTTGTAAAATTAATCTTTAAATTATAAAATCAAAATATTATTAACACATCAGATATACAAGAGAATACAAACCTAATTAGAGATAAAATCAAAATGAATTAAGTTAGTGACCGAAGTGGTATAAATAAAAACTTCAGCAACCTAGAAAATAAAAAAATTGGCTACAAAAAATGACTTGAAAAATGAGACTTCTTACAATTTAATCTGAAACTTAAATTTAATAGGTCAAGAAGCATGTATTTTAACCATTAGGCATTTCGTCAGGTTAAAAATAAGGCTTTGCTAATAATTTCTTAGTTTTTTTTATTTATTTAAATTTCCATCTTATAATTGCTGGTCCTTGGTAATTTGTTACAAAATACTCGATCCATAATTTGTTGTGGTAACAAGGTATTAAATAAAATTCTCATTAAAAAGAAAAGAAAAGAAAAGAAAAGAAATAATGCTAGGGAAATATGCATGTAAACAGCAAGTAGGTTATCCTGGCTTAGAAATGCCATGTCAACAAGCATGTCCAACAACACAGCTTAAAGGGCCTGCATCAGATGTTAAAGAAGGAACCATAGTTCCTGGGAGCTTCGGAATAGAGTGGAGCACAACTTCCATATCCAGATGGAACAAAGTAAGCACCATTCATAAATACATCCTTGGATGATGACCTCCATTTCCAATTCTTCCAGCCACCATCAGCCTCTCTTTTTGTAACCTATATATACATTAAAAAAAAAAAGAAGATTTGTGAGTAATTAAATATTAATTGTCGCTTATAAAAGATACATAATTTTTACATGGATCAAATTAGCCGTGTGTTTTGTGTAGTAATGCATAGTGTTTTTTACAAGTATTTTTTAATTAAAAATATATTAAAATATCTTTTTCATATTTTATTTCTATTTTTAACCACATCAAAACCATCTAAAAAAATCAATTAGATGCATTTTTAAGATAAAAATACTTTGAAAAGTAAATTATAACTCTAAAAAAAAAAAAACACACTATAAGCAAATCAATAGATTTTAATATTGGTAAAGTTATGTCCGGTAATATTTTAAGTTAGTTGAGAAAAATATAGAAGTAACATAAACATGTATGATTGGAGGGATGAAGATGAAGATATAAGAATAAATTTGTTTCTGAGATAGTTTTAAAGTAAATTTCTGTTATTTTTTATTTTTTATATGAAAATATTTTTTATTTATACTAGTTGTCTCTGCCTCTTCTATTATAAAACAGCAACAACATTACCTAATTGATTGATGCGATAAATCAAGATGGTGTGACAGATCAAGCTTAGTTTCATATAGTAATTTCCTTAATATATAAGAATACACACCTCCTTGGCGTAGGAAATATCAGGAGCTTTAAAGCAGTTCCCTTCACTAAATATGGTTGAACCAGCACTACCGCCAATGGCATACATTTGCCATTCATCATATCTATTGTTGGCAACATGAGCATAGCCAAACCTTACTCTGCATTAATATTCAAAAATGTTTTTGTTAGATTTAATTCCATTGATGTCGTGAGATTTTAATGCTAATTCCACTCACCTTGGCATTCTTTCAATGAGTCCAGGGCCAAAATGATTGAAGACAACTGTTACTTTCATAACTTTATCAGCAGTATATTCATCATTATGTCCAAGCAACATCACCTGTTAGTGCCATATTTGTTGATCAGAGACTACAAGTTAGGCATGTTGAGAGGAATTAATGTTTTCTTCTTACCTTATCATGCTGAGCGAAATAGTTATTGGATATGGTGACAGCAGTAGAAGCATGGATTACATCAATTAGGCCATCGATGCAACGAGCAAGATAGCAATGGTCAATCCAAATATTAGAAGATGCAAAAATGGAAATGGCATCTCCGTCAGCACCGCGGCGTTGGCCAACATGCGTCGGACTACTCCTGACAAGCCCCCGTTTCCCTGGCTTACAGTCATGAATGCTAATCCCATGTATGATAACATGACTAACACCTTCAATTTTTAGGCATGGTCCATCTGTAATGTCTACATTAGACCCTCTTCCATCTATAGTCTTGAAACTATTTATCATAAGCTCATTTTCAAGTTTAATCACCATGTCTTTGTCAAAAGTGATCCAAAGAGACTCAGTTTGGATAGCACCATACCGAAGTGTGCCTGGTTTCGGATCGGTAGGATCGTCATCTGGGGTGGTGACAACGTATGTTTTCCCATATTTCCCTCCGATTGCAGCTTGGCCAAATCCCACAGCACAATCAGCCAATGCACGACGATCGGTAGCCCAGTTGGACTCCGTGCGCCAGCATGAGTCTATGGTGTTCAAGACTTTCTTATAATTGCTTGGAAGATAGCTTGATAAGGGTTTAGGCTTGTATTCGAGTGAATCATCTTGCAAGGTTGAAGCAAAGAGTGTGGCAAGAAATGAAAGCAATAGGACATATGCTAGTGAGGCCATGGTTTGTGGTGGGGTGCACGGTACGAATGGATAGAAGGAGGGAATTGTATATATATAGAAGACACGAAGGTGGTTAACACGATCTAGCTAGAGGCTAAAATATATTTTGTTAAGTTATTTGCTAGGGTTTTTGATGTCTAGACAAAACGTGGTTGCACGATATCAAGGTTCTTGCCAAGCCAATTCTATGCATTCAGTGTAGATATATCAAGGGGTAAACAATGTGTTAAAGATCATGATCAAAATATTCCCTGATTGGGATCATATCATTAATTAGAAGAATAATCTATCTTATATGTCGCACGTGATGCGGCGTCGCGGCGAATATTCCCCTTTATCAAGAAATGTATAATATCTATCTGGCAAATATGAAGAGACAAGAAATTCTTGTTTTTTTATCAGTGAAAAATGGAATGGGAGTTGCCACCTAGTATTTTGGTCACTAGGAACTCTAACTGGTCTCAGAGATCGGGTACGGGGACTGGTTGCGTAAATGAAAGGTATTAGCACCCCAAATACGCCTTACCTAAGGTAAGCTGCATTGCTGGTACTAGTGTCGACAGCTTTAAGAAAGTGATAAGGGAGTGGAGATCTCATCACAGACGGAGATCTAGGTTCAATATGCATTGCCGGATCCTGCAGAAGATGATCCTCTGTTGATTCCCCTTCTCTCAAGCCTCAAACAGCCAAGGGACGTCTGCGAAATCAGCCTTCAACCTTCAACAGCTCTACAGATCTACCTTCAACCTTCAACCTTCACCCCCAGATCTACCTCATCAACACCGATTGAGAGATCTGTGTGCAGAGTAAAAGTTGATTTAGTAGAAACGATCTAATTCTCCCAAAATGACACCCTCTGCATCCTCTGCACCTTCCACCAAAAACCAGCCCCCCATCATCGCACCATCAATCTTACACCTCCACAAAACCCCTTACCAACATCTTCAGACCCTACCTCCACCACTCGAAATAACACCTCCTTTCCTAAATCCAACAGATTATCCTGTCACTTTTCCTTCAAACCAGACAGCCTCCCCTGTCCTTCCATCTGAACCCCTCAAAAAAACTTTTACCCCGACATCTTTTGTCAATTCCCCTGCTGGTACAGACCAACTTAAGCTGTTCTTTGAGAGATTCCCCTCGTGGGTGGAATATCAAGACCTGAAAAAGACTTTCGGGAACTTTGGCCTGGTTGTCAAACTATTTTTATCCAAACGAAAAATAGTTCTTGGCCGACGTTTTGGTTTTGTGGAAATACTAGCACCCCTGCCTGTGTCTGATCTTTGTGACCAAGCCAGTAACGTTTGGTTTGATTCCTATAAGTTGAGAGTGAACCCAGCTAAAATTCAATTCTCTAAACCTCCCCTACCAACATCACCTCATAAACCCTTACCCAAACCTGCATCACATCATAAACCCCAACTTATGTTCAGAAATAACAGATCCTATGCTGAGGTACTCACATCCAAACCACAATAGATGGTCACAAAGATGAGGAGAATAATATAGTACAACTCCACGGATGAGGATAAGGAATGGTTGCATAGGAGCTTAGTGGGAAATATCTTGCCAAATGTGGATGTAGCAACACTGGAGGCAACAGTTTTAAAATCAAGTGTCAAAGCTATGAGCTTTCGTTTTTTGGGAGCTAGCCAAGTGATTATTACCTATGTGGATCAGTTAGCCTTAGTGCAAGAACAAAGGAATAAAGTATCTGTGTTGCATTCTCTATTCAGCAATCTCAGACAGTGGGAAACAAGGACTAGAGCATCTGACAGATTTGCTTGGATCTCCATATTTGGTTTGCCAATGGAAGGGTGGAACAGAAACTGTATCAATATTTTGCTTCAGAACTGGGGAAATATTGTAGGATACGACACTTCCTGTGTTAGTCAGGGGTCCATATCAGGTATTAGGGTTCTTATTTGAACCACAAAGCTGGAACCTTTACATGATCAAGTGTTGCTCCAGCTTGATGGAGTGCAGGTTGAGGTCAGTTTGAAAGAAATCAAAGGTGAGTTTATCCCCTCTCTCACAACAGTCAAACACTCCATGGATGTATCATTGTGCTCAACATTTGTGTTATCCGATGACGATGAAGATGATTTTTTTGAGGAAACTAATAGAGCAGCAACGACTCACAAAGAGACAAAACAAAGACCCGAATTTGAATCCAAATTCACTGGTTTGTTGGGCACCCAAACTCAGCTTGCTAGCACACTCACCACGTCTGAAGTTTCACCGTGGTACCTTTACTCAGAAATTACTGAAATCTGCAAACATGCGGTTTTATCTGATGAGAGTATGTACGAAGGTGATAACCAGTTAGCCTTGGTACCTTACGTATATGTCGAGGTGGATTCAGTTGCATGCAGAGGGGTGGCTATGCAAAAAGTTTCTTGCTTTACTGCTAAGGATGGGCTGAATCAACATATAAATTATGACAGTGGACTCCTAAAGCAGATGGGCCGTAAGAAAAAGCAGAAATCAACGAGCATTGGGCCATCTTTTACAACCTTCATCACTCCTGTTGCTGATCCATATGAGCTCAGTGCTCTGGAAGTAGGAAACAAGAAATCCCACAGAAAAAAAGCAACGAAGCTCACACGCTCTTAGGAGGAGGAAATCACGTCAAATGGGAAAACAAAACGGTAAGCAATCAGAGACCGTAATTGTTGAATACTCAGTTTCTGATAATGGGATAAAGAACAGAAATGCTATTATCAAGGCTGGTAAAGAATTGATTGGTGAGGATGAGGCAAGTAGTTTAAGATACAGACCCGACACCAATGCTGGTGATGAAGCAAATGAGCTTGCACATTCTGATAATAGGGCAGAAGCCACTGCTTGCTGGGAAGTTGGACAAGCTATTCTCCAAGGGCATGACGATAGCACACTCATGACTCAGACATTGCAGGGATTCCTAGACCGAGAGCAGGAAGAGTGGATCCTAAGGAAGAAGCCGTGATTTGCTTCCATAAATAGTCTGAAGGTATGGTCTCTGTAATCACTTCTATGGGTAGTATAATTTTATGGAATGTATGTGGTTTGGGGGGAGAGAAAAAAAGAGATGTTTGAGGAATCTTGGTAGAAAATTTGATCTTCATATCCTGGGTATTTTGGAAACAAAATTGGAAACTTTGAATGATTTCACTATTACTACTATATGGGGTCGTCATCCTAGGGCTTGGTATGCAGTTCCCTCATTAGGCCTTTCGGGGGGAATATTATGTATATGGAATCCGGATCTTTTTTGTGTCTCTAGCTGTTCTGTTGCTATGAATGGCTGTATTTTGCATATTGAAGGCACCTTCACTCGGTCCAATCTAGATTGCCTAGTCTCTTTTGTATATGCTCCGAATGGTGGGAACCTGAAGAATGAGTTGTGGACTTATCTTGTTACATTCAGGGATAGTGTTAGCAAGCCGTGGTGTCTTGCGGGTGATTTTAATGAAACCTTATTCCCGTCAGATAGGAAAGGCGGCTCACAAATAACATCTTCCATGATAAGATTCAAAAATTGCATTGATGGTTGTAATCATATGGAGCTCCCCTTAAATGGGAGAAAATTTACATGGTCTCGAGGTAATGCGGCGAGCCGTATTGATAGAATATTTGTATCGGGGGATTGGTTGCAGACTTTCCCATCATCTACCTTATTTGGTCTCTCAAAATATTCATCTGATCATAGGCCTCTGCATCTGTTGCTAGACTCTACAAATTGGGGCCCGAAACCCTTTTGCTTCATGAATTGCTGGTGGCTTGTATCTGATTTCAGGAATATGATTCAGAGCTTTTGGAGTTCAATCATGGTTTCAAAATCTGGCACAAGGAAAATGGTCCCAGCTCTAAAGATGTTGAAAGAGAGATGTCGGCAGTGGAGTAAAGCTAATATGGGAAGCATGAATAACAGAATTGCAGAACTGGAACTTGAAGCTAACTCAATGGATCGTAAAAATGAGTGCAGGGTCTTGAGTGCTGATGAACTGATTAGAAGTAATTCCATTGCCTCCCGGCTCAAAATCCTGTATAGAGCTCAAGAGTCTGCCTGGCATCAGAAGTCAAGAATTCAGTGGTGTAAGCTTGGAGATAAAAATACTCGATTCTTTCATCTAGCTGCAACAACAAGACAGAAAAAGAATCAGCTTGCATGCCTGGAGGTTGATGGACAGATCCTATCTAAACCAATCGATGTGAAGCTAGCTGTCTTTAACTTTTTTTGCAACCTATACTCCCACCAGAACAGACCTAGAGCTTCATGTTCAAACCTGGAATTCTCAAGGCTGAAGCCTTCATCCTCGGCTGCTCTTGAATTGCCATTTTCTGCAGAAGAGATTAAAACAGTTGTGTGGGATTGTGATGGAAATAAAGCTCCAGGTCCTGATGGTATTAACTTCCTTTTCATCAAGAAAGCATGGAACATTATAGGTGAGGACATTATCCAGATGGTTGATGACTTCTATTGGATTAATCTCCTTCCTGCTGGTATCAATAGCACCTTTGTTACTCTTATTTCGAAGATTAAAGGTGCTAACAAGCTATCAGATTTCAGACCTATTAGTTTGGTTGGCAGCCTATACAAGATCATCTCAAAGATTCTAGCAACCAGGTTGAAACATGTTGTGCCAGAGGTCATCTCTCATCATCAAAATGCTTTCATCAAAGGGAGGCAAATTTTAGACAGCGTCTTGATTGCAAATGAGGTCCTTTCTTTCATTAAGAAGAAAAAGGGTAAAGCTTATCTCTTCAAATTAGATTTTCATAAAGCCTTTGATTCGGTGTTATGGGAATATATTAATGAAATCATGGCTAGTATGGGCTTTGGCAATAGATGGCGAGGGTGGATTATGCAATGCATATCAACAGCAAAAATGTCTGTGCTTGTTAATGGGTCTCCCACGGAGGAATTCTGCTTAGCTAAAGGCCTACGCCAAGGAGACCCTCTCTCTTCGTTTCTCTTCAACATTGCAGTCTAGGGGTTGAGTTGTATGTTGCCGCGTGGCTGTGATTTGGGTTTGACTTCAAGTATAAACATCGGCAATACAGGGCTTGTCATATCTCACTTACAGTTTGCCGACGACACCCTTATATTCAGTTCAGACTCTTTACATAGCATGCAGAACATTAAACGTATCCTATTATGCTTTGAACTTGTCTCGGGGTTGAAGGTCAATTTTTATAAAAGTAGCATTGTGGGTGTGGGTGTAGCAGCTCATACATGTAACTTCACGGCTCAGCTTCTCAGATGCAAGCAGGATTAGCTGCCTCTCATGTATCTTGGACTCCCCATCGGTGGAAACCTGGGCAGAGCTACAATGTGGAATCCTATTTTACGCAATATCAGTTTCCGGTTGGCTTCGTGGAAATGCAGGTTCTTATCTATTGGGGGCCGTTTGTGCTTGATTAAATCTGTGCTCAGCAATCTCCCTATCTATGTTCCCTATGCCTGCTTCAGTTGCCTCCATAATTGATCAGAAACTTCGATCCTTCCTCTGGTTTGGAAATGAGGAAAGACACAAAATATGAAATGTCAGCTGGGCCACTGTTACTCTTCCAAAACAAGCGGGTGGTCTTGGGATTGGTCCCTTAAGGGACAAAAACACAGCTCTACTCTTTAAATGGTTATGGAGGTTTGGGTCGGAGGAATCAAGTATGTGGAAGGATGTGATCAAAAGCATCCACAACACCAATTGCTCTAAACTGCTGCTGCAAGCTCCTATTCCAGGAGCTGCAACTACATGGTCCCGGATTTTCAATCATTGTGTGAGAAATAATAAGCTGCAGGATATTATGAAAGAGCAATCTCTGGTTCTTATCAGAAATGGCAAGAAGACTAAATTTTGGCTTGACTGCTGGCTTAATAACCACTGTTTAGCAGAGCACTTCCCTACTCTTTTCTAATTATCCAATGACAAAGCTGCCAGCATTGCTAAGATGGGAATGTGGGAAGGGTATGTGTTGTTACTCAATTTTGGACCCCACGTGTTGGAGACGGTGTATACCTCTTTTGAACAGAGTGTAGGAGTTTAGCTCATATTCGCCAGAATATTGATAAAAGCATAGAAAGAAATATTTTGTTTTTTTGAAACCTTGTTTGAGCTGTTTTCTGCTCTTTTTATCCTTCCCCTTTACTACCAAAATCATCAGGTTCTCTTAGGTTCATCAGGATTCTTCATAATGCTAAATTCGTTCTTTTCTTATCTGGTCTTTAAGGTTGAATAAATCCCTCAGAATTTGCACTAAAAAATGGTTCTGCTGCTGTCGTAATTTTTTTATTCCAACTTAGGCTCTGATTCTGACCCAGTTTCGTACGATATCTGACCATCCTAGGTATATTCTATAACTCATTACATGTTGAAAAATTGACGTACACCTTTATTAGGTCCTAGGGATCATTGTTCTTAGAGCAGATTCTCAGTCAGATTTGGATGCTCAGTATTGTCAGATCAAGAACCTTTTTGACCAACTAGATTACTACCAGTTTCTGTTATGTAAAAAGATTTTATCTCACTTCGACTCCTCTATAAAAGTTGTAGTCCTAGACGTGTAGATGAATTTGGGCTTTTGAATCACTTGATTTCGATATCAGAGGCCTAAGATGTTCCCGTTTGAATATCTAACATGAAGGCAGAGAATTCTGCCGCGAGAAGGATATTGACCCGAGTCTGCACTAAAGAAACTCTATTTTTGGCCTAGTTTTTTTATTTTCGTTCTTAATTCATACTCTCAGTCATATCAGGATTCTCGGCATTCGTCAGTTTTTGAGTTAGACCCGGAGATTCCTTTTGACCAACTAGATTACTGCCAGTTTCTGTTCTGTAAAAAGATTTTATCTCACTTCGACTTCTTCATCAAAGTTTTAGTCCTAGACGCGTAGATGAATTTGAGATTTTGAATCACTTGATTTTGATATCAGAAGCTCAAGATATTCCATTTGAATATCTAACGTGAGGGCAGAAAATTCTGCCGCGGGAAGGATATAGCCCAAGTTTGCGGGGCTGATTCGAAGGATTTTTTTGGACCAAGGACTGAATCGAAAATTGTTAAAATGAGGGATTGAATTGAAGAAGGATATTGAAAGTTGGAGAGGGGGCTGGATCATCATAAATGACAGGATTTTTTCCACACCGAATAAGGAAAATGAGACTTTGCAGCTGCACCCTCCATCTGATTTCTTTCCTTTTTTTCGCTGCAAATTTCCTGCTGGTTTCCATGTTTGTCTTGCTGATTGGAGAGCTTGAGACCACGTTTTTATTGACTCATTTCAAAGGGAGCAGCTGGCCCTATGGAAGGAAAGAAGCCACACCATCCTCTAACTGGGAAAGAAATCAGTGCTGATCACAAAATCAGAATCAAACATTCTGGTTTCCTATTTCTGCTCACCCAAGAATACACCCTAGAGTTAATGTAATATTTGTTTCCTAAGTAAAGCCCTGTATAGGCTATATAGAAGCCTCGACTGTTGACCTAAAGGGAGGGGGGAAAAACGCACAAAGAAAGAGCATAAAAAGGGGCAGAAAGAGAGCAGAAAGATAGAAAAAAGAGAGCAGAAAAATAGAAAAGAGAGGGCAGAAAAACAAGAGAAAAACATAGAGAAAAGAGCAGAGAAGGAAACAGCAAAAGAAAGAGAAGGAAAACGCAAGAGAGGCAGGCGACGGGGAAACCAGTCATTTACCAGCACATAGCTGAAATACTTCGTCCGTTTCAGCATCTCTATTTTCGTCTGTCATTTACCAGCAGCCAAGGAGGCACGCGTGAGCTGTGTCTTTCGGCCTTGGGTTTTATTTTCTGCAAACAGGAGCTGCAGTTTGAAGGAACACGCAAGAGAGGCAGGCGACGGTATTCAAGGAAGCACGCGTGAGCTGTGATATTTTTGGTCCCTGGTGTTGCTACCTAATTTTTGACCCATATTTTGATAAATTTTCAGAAAAAATCAAAAAAAGGCAAAAAACAATGAAAACCCCAAAAAATGCATTTTTGATATATTTGCATCGTTTTTAGCATTTTCAACGTCATCTCAAAAGAATTAAAATTTTCAAAGGTATTTGGAACGCGTTCAACTTTTAACGCGTAAATTTTATGATCACTGATTTTCCTTGTTGAGTTGACGTTGATATTGCTCGCTTTCAAAAATACAAAAAGATAAGAAAAATCAAAATTTACAAAAAAAAAGTAAAAGAAAAGGAAAGGAAAAGTTGAGGGACTAGTTTGAAAACCTAGCAAAACTTTTCCTATAAATACTAAGCTACAGTGAAAAAAGGGGGGGAAATTTACAGGGGGAGAAATTTTTTGGAGACGGGGAGAAAAATTGATTCACGGGGAAGGAGAAAAATTTACAGGCATGTGAAGCGGAGAAAAACTGAGAGAAAAAAAAGAAGAAAACCTAAACCTACAAAAAAAACCATCGCAGCCGCCACCCTCTGAAACCAAAAAAAGCCGCCCCCTCCTTTGGCTTTGGGGAAAGCAAACCGGAGAACCCCTCTCCCTTTAAAACAAAAAAACCAGAGAGCACAAGGGGGCTCCCATTTTTCTCCTTCTCACACACCATCCGGCAGCTCCCATTTCCCTCCCTTTATCAGCTGTT
>Ga0325414_1001703_pt1 | contig 21596 bp, 12 predicted proteins | sample PopdelMetagenome_8_FD_206183 | JGI IMG/M metagenome (GOLD analysis project Ga0325414, IMG submission 206183) | Populus deltoides microbial communities from Bellville, Georgia, United States - Leaf-PdKOR-R3 | ecosystem: Host-associated > Plants > Phyllosphere > Phylloplane/Leaf | place: USA... | reverse complement strand
ACCATAAATGATTTGAGATTGATGAATTTCTCACACCCATGATCGAGGGGTGTCGCAATGGAATGAATGACCATCCTAATTCCGAGTATTGCCAGGAGAGACTCGTGTGATTGCTGCTTGTGGATCTGCATCAACATCATGCGCCAAAGGCTCAATCCCAACAGACATTAAGCCCAACCTGATCTTGTCTTTAGAAACACAATGCCCTGTTGATGATGGTGGTTCTGAATAATTGAAATCAGATAGTCCAGCCATGGAGTTATTAAAGATGGTCGACGCTACAGGTAAAGGGGAATATGATGAATCTCCATCTATCCCCTCATGTTGATCTAGAAAAGACTGAACCCGTGCTAGTAGTCGATAATGAGTTCCCTTGAAAATCTTCAGAGCCTATATCTCTAGGACTTGGCAAAAACGACCTCGTGATGAAGGTGGGTTGGTCGATAGTGGATGGTGGAGTGGCTGCTATTCTGTGGATGGTGGCCACAGTTGCGGCAACTCCTCTCTTTGTGGCTGCGATTCTGTGGATGGTGGCCACAGTAGCAGCAACTCATCTTTTTTGTTCTGTGGATGCTTAGGTAGAGAGACATCGTTAATGAGATGAATTTTTTTTTAAAATTAATATGAGTATCCGGACAGCTTATGTGCAATTTGATTAATCCCACGGGTTCTGAAGTTAATGACCATGTAAGTCTCCAGTGATTATTATATTAACAACCAAATAGATCGAACCTGAAACTATAAAAAAAACAAACTTTTTAATCCTAAATTTTTATTACTAAACCACCTAATAGAAAATTTTTATAAGTACATGTTGAAATCTTTCTCAAATAGCTCGAATTTAAAACTATAAAAAAAAAAAACAAACTTTTTAATTTTAAACTTTTATTACTAAATTAAAAAATTTTTATAAATACAATTTTTCTCAATAAATAATCAATCAAAACCTATGATTAGATTTTGATTGATTTTATATCTGCAGAGGAGAGAAGGTAATTATGTTCGAAGGGAGAGAAATTTCATTTTAATAATTTGTTGCTTGTGTTATTTTTGATATATTACATATGATATATTGTTTTTTATTATTTGAAACAATGTAATTTAAAAAAAGAACAAAAGTGAAATAAAAATAAAAAGTTATAGGAGACTAATGTAATTAACTTTTAGAAAATAAAAATAGATGTGTGAACTTGATCTCATATATGATTGGATCTTTTTAAGGTGTGGTGTGTTTGAGCTTAACTCTGGTAGCTTTTCACCATATTTTTATTTTATTTTATTTATTTATATTTTAAAATAAAATTATCATGGTATTTTAGAACTCATTATATAATACCATATTTTTAAAAATAAAATTAGAGTTTTTTATAATAATATTAGTAATTATTTCATGAATAATTATATATGAATCTAATATGTATTTTTTTAAAATAATTGTTCATGAATATGAATATTCAACGAGAATAAAATATTTATTTTTTATTTTTTATTGTAATTTTTTTATACAATTTTTCTCAAATCAATTACTTCTTTATTTTCACATATAGTTACATGAAAAAAAATCAATACATAATTTTTTAATTATTAAAACATGCTTTTTATATCATGATAATTTTTTGACTAAAAAATAATGTTATTAGTAAAAATGACATGTTTTTGTAAGAATAAATACATAAATAATAATCTACCTTTTACCATAAAAAGAAATAAAAAGTAAACTTGGTGCGAGCATGAGCTCTTTTTTTGTGGGCTAGACATGTAGGTCCATTCATCGAACCTGTTTTATTCTTTATTGTTTTCCTAGATTTTTAACTTAAATCCATTAAAATTTATTAATTAAAAATTAATTTGAGATTTTTTTATTAAATACCATTAAAATTTTATTTCTTTTACTAAGATCATAGTCCTTTTTTATTATTATATTGGCAAGTACTACCTTTCATGGTGTTTTTTTTAAAGCATTTATTCAACTGCTAATTTTTTTGGATATTATTTTTATTAAATAACATTCAAGTTTTTACTTATTTTCAAATAATGTTATAGCATTATTTTATAAATATAGGAAACATTCTTTTTGCACAGCCATTTATGGTGATTCTTTTTTCTTAAATTTTTTCCTGTAACTTTCCTATACACACGTTGATTTTTATTACTATATAATTAAATAAGAAATACATAAAAAGATTTGTTAAGCACATCCATGTTTATTACCGAGACATGGATTTGAGAAGTTAACCCAAGTCGATTTAAATCGATGCAACTCATTTTCATCTCAATATATAAAAAGAAAGAGTTATACATAGTTATTTTGAGATTTTTTTTATCCTTGGTATCAAACCGGGTGTATCATCATCGTGAACCAATTGCCAGAAATGCTAAAACAGATTTGTGGGCATACCTCTCCTTGTTTTATTTTTCATTTTAGTGGAACGACAAAAGAAGGTTTCTTTTTTAAAAAATTGGTGCTTTCTTTCTGCTAGTTATTGTAATAAAAAAAACAAAAGGAATCATCATGGATAACATGCGGAGTTTTTTTCCCTCTCAAATGGGATAGTAGCTATACAAAGGATCTACATTCAAAGAACCAACTCCAAGTAGTGGTGGTTAAAAAATTAAAAAATAAGAAAATTAAAAAAAATAACTGAAAAAATCCAACCGTGAAAAAAATTGATTAAAATTTTAAAAAAACTGGTTGGTTCGGTTTGATTTTGGTTTTATAAGCCTAAAACCAAAAACACCAAAACCGAACCGAATCCAAACAAAAAAAAACTTGAGTCAAACCAAAAAAACCAAGCCAAACTAGTTTGAACCAATTTCAATTTTATTTTTTTTAATAAAAATTAAACTAAACAAAAAAATAATCATCACTACTCCAAGATAATGATAGAGGAGATAGCCTCCGTATTTATGAAGTCTCTGCGACGTGGAAATGTGATTATTTTATAAGCAAAAGCAAAAAGCAAAAGCAAAAGCAAAAGCACAAGGCAAAAGCAAAAGCAAAAGCAAAGTGAAGGCCAAGATGCAATAGTTGCAGAACGCATGGAAATGTAATTATTTTATTTTTATAAGCAAACGTACAAGGGAAGTCTAAGGCAGAGTCAATAAGTGTAGGCAAAGCGAAATGTGCCGAGATAGATCATCTTGGTCAGTCAATTTTCAGCGAGAGTTTCCTTCTCGCGTGTCATGGATGTTAAATTTATTTCTTAATTAGTATGATTTAAATAAAATTTTAAAAAATTGAATTTTTAATTTATAATAACTAATCAAAAATTAATAAGGGTAAAAATTATTTTTTAAAACTTTTAACTTTTAAAATTTATTATAAAAATGAGGTAAAAGAAGAGTTTTTAACTTGAATTTCTTAAATTTTTTTACTTTTTCTCACCTTGTTTTTGGTGTTTCCAATCTCTTTTATATTTTTTTTTCCTTTCAAATTTAAAATTTAGCTTCATACTTTGTTGAGAGATATTTGAGTCCCATAATTTTAGTTCAAAGACATTATTTAGAAAATCATCTAAACGAAAGTGGTGTTGTTGGAATCTTCAGAGACATATTGTAAGCATTTTAGTTGCACAATTGAGAAACAATAAATCATTAAGGATAAATAATTCAGTATTGATAATAATAAAAGTCTCATTATTTTAAAGTGTTTCAATAAATAAGTACCTTATTTTTTTTTAATTTTAATCATAATTATTTTTATTATTAATATGCATGCTAGGGCTTTGATTTTATATCAATTTCTAGTTTGAATATATGTTTAATATGCATGCTAGTATTTTTTTATTATATTTATATTGAAAGCATATTTGCCTTGAATTTTAATTTTACATTTATATAGATTTAAACATGTATGTACTCTAGGTGTAAACCCCGGTTAGAATTTCTTGTATTAATTAAAATATTTATTTATAAAAAAGAGAGAAAATGTTGATCACAAGTCTTTCAAAATGCATTCAATGATTTTATGTACGAATCATGACAATCCAAATAAATTTACAAGGTACAAATCTCATTTTTGCTGACATAAATCACAGACTATCCAGTTTTATGTCTTAAGCATATCTCTCAATCCAATCGTTGGATCGAATTGAGATTTTATAAGGGGTTATCTGACAAGTTGGTGTGTTTTAGGTTACATCAATGTAGAGGCAAAACAAAAAAATAATATAAAGGGTAAAGGTATAATGGTAATATACCTTACCATTTAACTCAGAAACTATTCATGCTTTGTTAAAATATACAAGTTATCTCTCATTAATATTTATATAAGTTTAAAGTTTGAGAAATGATGAATAATGATGTTCCATAGTTGGCTTGAATGACATAATTGTCTTAGAGTCGATAATTTGGTATTAATCAATTAAAGAGAGACTCTGTTGAAATTTTAGCAACATAAAAAAAGTATTCCTTGAGTTTTTCCATTTATAAAATTATGAAATTCATTAAGAGAAATTGGTCTTGTATGGACAATTGAAATTGAAGATGTTACATTAGGCTTTCCTTGAATATTTTTCTTTATGTTTTGTATCTTTTTATTATGATAAATTAAATATCTTCACTCACTAGTCTAATATATTTATAACAAACTTTGCTTTATAATCTTACGGCTTTATTCTTTATATTACACTTGTTTTTTTTTTTTGTGTATCTTGTGAGGAATAAAAATAATAATAAAAATTATATAGATTAATTATGAAACATCTTGCTTTCATATTTAAATTTAAATTTTAAGTTATAATTTAACTTCCTTTTAATTTGTTATATTCTTACATATAGTTTTATATCAATATTGTATGTTTTAATTTATAACCTTTTGGTTTGTTTAAAGCTTTACGATTTTTGTTTTTGTTTAATTTTAGAAGGTTGTTATATATATTTGTTTTAAAGTTATACTTTTTCTTCTAAAATTGTAATTTATACAATTTATCTGAATATCTTTGAGTTGTTGCACGATACACACACACAAACTAGACTTTTATAAAACCATGTTTATATCTTTGTTTAGTTTATACATGTTCTTGCAAACATTGTTGGTATAATCATGTATTTTGTCTTTCTTATTTAAACATATTGTTTTGACATAATGCGTGTTTAATTTAAACTGAAATAAACAAAAGTGTTTATTTATTTTTATCTTGCATAATTTAAATATTTTTGTTTATTAAGTTGCTATATTACAAGTTTTATTTTTTTATATTACTTTTTTATTGTGGAACTGAAATATTTATTTATAAATATTATTGACTACCATTTTTATAATTTATATCATGTTTTTAACTCGAGAATTGGTTTTTCCATCTAATATTGCTTAGGCAAGAACTACTTTGGTAGTGAGGATTCCATCATCATTTTTATGGTGCATAATGAGAAACCTGAAAAGTTCAATGGATTGAACTTTAAACAGTGATGATATAATTTGTTGATTTATGTGCCCAACTTGAACTTGGAAAAAGTGCTAAAGTTGTCAAATAATTAATTCAATTTTATTAGTTTGATAGCTTTGGATGTATGAAATCATAGTGATTTTATGCGTAAAAAACTACATTTTGAATAGATCAAACAATACATAATATGATGTGTATTGTTCAATCAAGAGTGAAAAGTCATTTTGAAAAATTTTGGATAAAAAGTTCATGGTTGGAGTTGTCATTATGAAAAGTTTCATAATCAACAAATTTCTAAATCTTAAGAATAACATCAAAGCTATCTGGTTGGTTTTGTTCACGTATACAACATGATTCACGCACACATTATTTTTCACATATATGAAAAGCCTACTAGACTTAATTTACTTGGATATTGGTGATTTAAATTTTATGCAAACTAGAGATGAAAAAAAATCTTATATTACTTTTATAGATGATTGAACAAGATAATGCTATAGCTATTTGCTTATGAGCAAAGATGAAGCTATTGAAATGTTTAAAAATTACAAGAATAAAATTGGAAATCAACTTAACATGAAGATAAAGGTAATAAAAAACGATAGAGGTGGAGAATACGAAGCACCATTTGGTGAATTTTGTTCCCAAAATGGTATTATCCACCAACTACTACTCTTTTTTATCCACCATAACAAAATGATATTGTAGAACGTAAGAACCAAACATTGAAAGAAATAATGAATGCTATGTTGATAAGTTCATGAGCATCTTAGAACTTATACTGTGAGGCATTTCTAACTGCCCATTACATACTTAACAAAGTACCTCATAAAAAGTTAAAAAAGGCATACTCAATCCTTAAATACCTTATCAAAATATAAATTATGGAAAGGTAGAAGACCTTCCTATAAATACCTCAAAGTATGAGGATGTCTTGCAAAGATAGCAATACATGATCTTTAAAAGGCCAAGATAGGATCTAAAACTATGGATTGTGTATTTATAGATATGTATACAATAGTAATGCATGTTGATTTCTTGTACACAAGTCAAGTATTAAGGATATGCATCCAATACTATTATGGAATCAAGGAATGATACATTCTTTAAAGATATGTTTCTAAAAAAGGAAGTACAAGAAAATTATTCATTTAAAAGAATGATTGAGGCTAACTCAAATGATCGTCATCAATCAGAAGATGATGAAGTTGAGCTTAAAATGAGTGAAATGACAAAAAATGACCAAAATATTTAGTGTTGATTTTTAAATATACTTATTAGAAAATGAACCTCGAACTTACTTTGAGGCAATCTACTGTCCGGAAGCTTCATATTGGAATGAGAAAGTCAATAGTGAAATTGAATCCATTATGAATAATCATACATAGAGACTAGTGGATCTTACTCTTGGAAGTAAACCATTTGGCTATAAATAGATCTTCAAAAGATGAAAGCTGATGAAACTATTCAGCTAGACTTATTAAAGTTTTTAGATAACAAGAAGATGTGAACTATTTTAACACACATTCACTTATGTTAAGAAAACATTTTCATATGAATGTTAATAGTCATTGCAACTATTAAGAAGCTTGAAAATACATCAAATGGATGTAAAAAATAACTTTCTTAAATAGAGACCTTGATGAGGAGGTTTACATGGAATAACTTGAGGGTTTGTTGTCAATGGACAAGAAAAGAAAGTTTGTAAGCTTGTTAAATTATTATATGGTTTGAAACAAACACCTAAACAATGGCATGACAAATTTGATAAGGTTATGTTGTCAAATGAATTTAAAATCAACGAAGTTGATAAATATGTTTATGTAAAAAACACATATAAAGTCTATGCCATTATATGTCTCTATTGTGGGTAGTAATGATCATATGATCAGGTCTACTAAAAAAATACTAACTAACAAGTTTGACATAAAAGACTTGGGTATTGTAGATTGACCAGGTATAAAAATCTCTAGGACATGTGATGGATTGATATTGTCTCCATCTTATTTTGTTGAGAAAGTTCTTGATAAATTTTTTAAAGGTGACAATAGCATTATGAAAACACCAATAGACATAAATATCCATTTTTCCATAGAAAAAAGGGCAAAGAAATAAACCAATTAGAATATTCCGAGATAATTAGAAGGTTGGTGTATGTTATGAACTACATAAGACCTAATATTACTTATTTGGTTAGCAAACTTAGTAAACTTATAAATAATCCAAGTATAGATCATTAGAAAGTAATACGAAGGGTGCTCCAAGTATTTGAAATACACCTTAGACTAGGCTGCATTATACTAGTTACCCAATGATATTAAAAGAGTATAATGATACAAATTGGATATCCAACACTAAGGATTTGAAATCCACAAGTGGATATGTTTTCACACTTGATGGAGTAGTTGTGTCATGAAAATCCTTTAAACAAATATGTGTTGCAAAATTCATAATGAAATTTGAGTTTATTGCTCTTTATAAAGGTGGAGAGGAAGTCAAGTAGATTTGGAATCTCTTATAGAATATTCCGTATTAGCTAAGACCGGTGTCAATTATTTGTGTTTATTATGACAGTCAATCAACAATTAAAAATGAACAAAGTAGTATGTATAATGGTAAATCTAGATATACACATCATAGAAATAATACTATTAAATACTTTCTCTCAAATGAAATTATTTCCATTGACTATGTAAAGTCAAAGAAAAAATATTGCGGATCCGTTTACCAAAGGTTTGTCGAGAGAGATTGTGAATAATTCATCAAGAGGAGTGAGTTTAAAACCTTTAAAAGATGAAATAGTGTAATGATGGTAACCATACTGAATTATTTAGAAATCTCAAGATCTAGGTTTAAATAAAAAATTAAGTTATATAACATTCTCGGTAACACTAGAAAATTATTATTTCCTGTTTATTCTTATGATGAAATATATGTTAGTTGTAGCGTGATAAATGGTGAGATGAGCTCTTAATAGTTTTTATATCTTGGTCTACTAGGTGGAGTATAACATAATATTTTCAATGAAAGATCACCTATATGAGTGAGAAATATGATTGTTTCTTTGAGAATTTTAAAAAAGATTGAATGCTCTAAAACACTTATGAATCCAAAAGTTGTTTATGACCAAAATAAACATAATAGTGAGCACCAAAAGAAATCTCTAGTTAGAGAACTATGTGAGTACTATTATTTTGGCTTACATAAAAGGTTGAATAGTTCAAGACATTGCATTCACTATTTAGCCTCTTAAATCTAATATTATTTCACTAAGGAGTGTTCAAAGTTAAAAGCTACATATTCTGATGTAATAATCTACCAAATTAGTATCTCTCAACAAATATTTGAGTCATTTTCAAATTGGTGAGGCAATTTCCATTCATGTGGAGGGATTATTGAAAATTTGTTTAATTAACATGATTAAAAAAAATTCATCCATTCAAGTAAGTATCTATTGGGTTCAGGTTAAATGGTCATCCCTATCCAATTCCACTACAAAACATTGATTTAAATATTAGGAAAAAAGTAACAAATGTTGTAAAAGAAATATATAAGCAAAGATAGCTATGCGAGACATAGCTTGTGTTTGGGAATGGAAGTTTTGCTGACAAAGTTATTACATGGATCTAAAATAAGTATCAAACAAAAAATAATTGTAAAACATATAGCCAAGTTAAACATACTTTATAAACAACTAAAAGAAAATATGATACAATGTGTGTCAAAGCAAGTTCAAAGAATGAGTTAATTTTGGTAGGAAGAACTCTAGAAAAGGATGTCAATAAATCTAACAAAAAAAAACCTCTTAAACCCAACAACCTATTTTTATTCACAAACAATGTTAGAACATATTGTCTAACCTTACCTCATACATGCCACAAACCTATGCCTCAATGATAAACAATCCCTTATATGCTGAAAACACTAAAGTGCAACAAACCTTGTAATCAGAACATCTAAAAAAAAAGAGACAAGAACAAAGCCAAATATTCCAATAAAGAACACAAACTCGAGAAAGGAACACAATCTAAATTATGTCTATAAAAGCATAAAAATAGCCGAACAAAGTTAAGGAGAAATGAAAATTAACTTTGAAATTGCAACACCAAACACAATAAAAGATATGCAAAAAACCTATACAGAAGAACCAAAATAGGAACCCAAGCTAAAACATAACATACATAACATAAAATGAAATGCAAGAACATATAAAATAGGAAGACAAAATTAAAAGTGAGAAGAAATTATACCTTTCAAAGTATAGATCAAGATATTGAACCACAACAACTCTATTGAAAGGCAACAAAAAAAAAAAACCTATTGTAGAAACTTTGTAGAAAGAAGAAATAAGAGATAACAATATATATTCAAAGGAAGAAAAACCTAAAAAACCATTGCTACCAAATCAATCTTGTTTTCCACTTTTTTGGGAATGGTCAATAATTCTTGGGATACAAAAACAGAAGACAATATCTCACAAAAAAAAACATGGTAATGTTAAAACAATATAAAAGTCACTATTAGAGATCAGAAATTGACAAAACCAATTGCTTTCAATGAGACATTGCATCCTAACCATATACCCTAAAAAAAAATAGCTATAACCCTTGAAGGAAAAAACTACAAAGGCAAAATCTAATGCTAACCACAATCATAACCTAACCAAATTTATTCCTAACATAATTGTTTTGGTTTAGGTTTTTATTTCTTTTGCTTTCTATCACTACTTCACCTAATTTTTAATATATAGAAGAGATAAAACTTTTAGTTTTGTTGTTGTAATACCCCAACCCAAATATTTTTGGGCCAAAGTATTATAAGGACCAAATTTAATATAATTTTTTTGGATTAAATAAAAGAAAAAAAGAGAGGCATATGTAGTCTTATGTCTATATAAAAAAAAAATATGGAATCCCAGAGTTCATTTACCCTAGTTTCACAAACTTTACAATAGTTTAAAGAAAACACATCTTGAAAGTCACTTGTTCTTTGATAGGTGCAAAGATGAGGAGTGAAGCATATTGAGTGTGAAACCCTAGTAGATTACGAATAAAATAATTGATAAATATGATGAAAATTTCATCAGAGAAAATTAAACAATAAGAAGTAAAATAAACTATTAGTGTATATGAACAAAATATTTATACATGATAAAATTATTTAGGGAGTTAATTTAAGAATGTTAAACTTTGGTCACAAAACAATACATTAATTATGGAAACTTAATTGGGGTACATCCTAACAAAGCCTAGGATCATTAATGGAGGGGTTATAAATATACAAAGAAAAAAATCACACTCTTTTTCCCCCTCACATGAGCTGGCCAAGACAACCCTAAGATAAGCTCCTCTTTTCTTTTTCTTTTACAAAACCCATTTGCTTGTCCTTGCAATGAAGATTTGTAAGTGAGATGGTGTGTGTGTGTGTGTGTGTGTGTGTGTGTGTGTGTGTGTGTGTGTGAAGAAGAAAGCAAACTTTAAGAGATATTGAGAGAGAGAATGATAGTTATATAGGAGAAAAATAGAGAGAGAACCGAGTGAACCCTGAAAAGAAAAGGAAGGAGAAGATCAATAAACTTAACTAAAATTTATGGGGTAAGATAGATCTTTTTATTTTAAATTATGTTTTGAGTAGACATTGCTGGAGGAGATAAAAAAAAAAAACCTAAATATTGAGATTTTAGGGTTCTTATGAATATTTAGAAATGAGGATTTAATTTTACAAATGAGTTAAGGTAATAAGGAAAGGATAAAAACTAAAGAAATTATAAAAGAAAATTGAGATAAATTAACAGGAAACCCTAACATTAAGGCCGGTGATTTTTGTTTTTTAAAAGGATGGAAATTGGTTAGAAATTTGCAATGTTATATGTTTAAAGAAGTAGGTGAAAGAGAAGTGATATTAGAAAAAAAAATTATTGAGATAATGAATTGAATGATCTCGAGTAATTGTAAGAAGGTACATTGTGTGAAACTAAGAGATGAACTTTAATGTATTCCAAAGTCAAAAGGAAACAAAATTAAATGGTAGTTTGAATATGTATGAATGAGGAAACAAAAATAAAGATAAAGTAATTGGAATTAAAGAACTTGAAAAATGAGCTTGTTAGGGATGGCCATAAGGTTGGTTTAAAGACAAATCAATTGATTGATAAAACCAAAAATTCTTGTAAAATGTGATTGTATGTAAATTTTATGATGAGGAAGTGAGAACAATTGTTGCAAATTGTCATAATAACTTATGTAGAACTAATATTGCACTTCCTAACATGGATTGTAAGAAATGTAGTAGGAAATATGAGCTAGTGATGATAAGTTATATAAAGTAACATTAAATTATGTAAGTAGTCGTGTGAAGAATAGGAAACAATCAAATAACTCAAAAAGATCCATAAAAGAACACAATGGCCATTTAGCCAAGTCAATGAAAACAAGAAGGAAGAAAATTTACGAATGATATGGTTGGATTCATAATGGCAAGAAGAACTATACAAAAAAAATTAACAACAAATGATTAGATGGAAAAACATTTGGTGTGTGTGTATTTCACTTATGTAAGTGGTAATACATGTGTAAGTGTGGATATGATAATAATGATAATGATACTTTGCTTGAAAAGTGTATTAGAGAAAACGAGATATTAGGGATGAATAAGATGATACAAAAGTATTCATAAATGCATTATAAAGAATGTAGAAAGATTCATAAGTTGAGAAGTATGATAACTAAATATATAATCATGATATATGAAATGAATTATAAGTTGACAAGTAAATAAATGTGTAAGTATGTGTATTAATGAAATGGATTAAACATGAATACGAGAATTCATAATTGTGGTGAAGTTTATAAAATAACCTTAGTCACCAACATTATAGTTATTAAGTATCATCATAACATATCTTTAGTCACTGACTTTACGGTCACTAAAATATGTTATTGGTTTTGAATCATGATGAATGTGTATTTGGTTTGATTGAAGTGTAAATATATTCTTGTTACTTTAGATTTTGGACATGTCGATTGATTTGAACTTTTCATAACTAAAAGTCAGCTCAGGAATTGTAAATTCTGCTTCTCGGATGTCGTACTAAGGATAATTGGATTTGTATCATAAATGTTGATGAAATGTATATTTGTATATTTATTGTTTTGGTGGATTTGTATTTTTCTCACAAGTTAAAATTAGCCTAAGAATTATAAAATTTAATTAGGCTTTTTTTGGATGTCGAATTAAATGTAAACAAGTCACTATGTATATGAATATTGATTTATCATGTTCTTGTCTTTTTTTCTCTCTTAATTTTATATTGTCTAAACCTTCCTTGTAACTTAAAATCAACTCAAGAATTGAAAATCCTAATAAGGTTTTTTCTTGGATGTCATATTAAAAGTAAGTAAGTTGAATTCACATTTATGATTCTATTTTTATATGATTACCGTTATCTTGTAAATGATTTTGGATGGATCGATGTGTACCCATATAAGCCCATTAAGAGCGAGAGGTAGCCTCCAGGCCTAGTTGATATATAGCAAGAAGAAATGGGTTAAAGTCTAATTAACCATAATTATTTTTTCGGCTACAATGCTTATACCTAAAAAGTAAGGAAAGGGTTTTATTACTAGGCCCGGGTCCTAAATCACTACTTTAGGTTTTAATAGTCTTTTACTTTTAAGCACTCATATATTAGTTTAAACAAATTCTTAGCATGTAAGGACAACAAACACCTTTATCATAAAAAAAAAATACACACAATGCAGCCAGTGGCGGAGCCATGTAGGTAATTGCTCCCTTAATCTTTTTTTTTAATTCCTTTTATATTAATATTAATAATATCTAGCAGATTTAATTTTTTTTTTGTTGGTTATCAATTAATCCAAATTAGCTATTGTTAACTTTATGGTTGAGAAAAAAACCAAAAAATTGATTAAATCGAGAAAATTTAAAAAAAATAACCAAAAAAACTAAATTGTGAAAAAAAAATTAACCCAAGTTTACATTAATTTTATTTGATATGAGTTAGTATATATATTTTAAATTAATTTCTCTATATAATGTATATCTACATAATATATAATATATAATATCAAGTATTTGTTAATTAGTTTGCCCTCTCATTTAAAAATTCCTGGCTCCGCCACTGAATGCAGCTTAATTCAAGTAGGATGAACAAGATGATAGTTATCTTTCTATTATATAACCAACCATTTACCTAGAACATCTGAAGACCAATTAAGGTTTCTAGTTACCATAAAATTAGGTATCAAATCCTTTTTTTTTTTTTTACCCTAGCTCACCAAGATGTCCCCTACTACAGAATGACAACTCCATTAGGGAATTAATAAGGGCTATGCCTTTTTTTCTTGTTTAAAAATGATATGTTTGTTGTGACTTATATTTTTATGATTACCTATATAATGTGATTTGTTTGTTTATTTTTCTACTCTGATTTATTTTTTATATATTTTGTTGTCATGCATGTTGGATTGGATATGAAATTATACTCATGCACACACTGCATAACACTCATTTGCAAATGTATCGCTTTAGGTTAGTATGAGGAATTAATGGTGTCTCAATGTGACTTTGCTCCAAGCTAGCATGTGAGAAACCTCAGACTCTCAAAGAAAGTCTACTTGATTGTGATTAGTAGTAGATGTGGAATTGACCTATTCTATACTCGTTGCACCTTGTGGGTTTCGAATCGACCTTTTAAGGTTTGTTTACCTAAGAAATAAGGGACCTTTTAAGACCATTAGGTTTGACAAACTACCCATATGTAATGACTAGAACCTTTCTTTAGGGTGTCATCCTATAATGTTACTAGGCAAGCCTGATATGCATGAAATTTTAGGAGGTGTATGACAAGAAAATTGAGATAGTAAAATATACTAAAAAATACCAACAAAAGTATAAAGATTGAAAATAAATAGGGGTTGTCTGAATAGAGGATCTAAAGCATTTGTATCAAATGGTCAAAAGAGCTTATAAACTTCTGGAAAAAGCTAGAAAATACAATGTTACTAGAAGCCTAGTTGGTACATATTTTTTATAAGTTGTAATCTCTTTAAGGAAATAGCTCGATATGGCAGAGTTTTTAAGGCATGGTTTGCTAACAAACTATTTTATATATTACCCTATTATTTTAATGAGTAAAATTTTAAAGTTTTCTTCTCAAATGGTATAGGTCAAGACTTGTAATTTTCTTATATTTTTGGATAAAGAAAAGTTGTATACTAACTTCCCAAAATATATGGATATTGTGTTAAGTTATTTCCCATATTTTTAAACGAATGAAAATCTTTAATTTTTATTCTCAAAATTGATAGATTGGTATACGTTGATGGTTTAATGCTATTTGGATCTATAAGGAAGCATACTAGATCTTTATTTTGTATACCATATAAAAATAAAACAAAATCTATTGTAAAATTAAAAATGTGGTTATTGGACTCTATATCACCACCAAACATTTAACAACTATTATCACCTTTCATGTAAAGCTAATCCAACTTAATTAAATATTTTTATACTTATATGTGAGAATTTATATTTGTATTCTCACTTCCTTTTACATAGCTTTTCCTTATAAAACCAAACTTCCCCCTTAAACCGACAACATCAAGCTCAGAAAAAAAAATAAAAAATAAAGAGAGAGGTCTTTTAAAGAAAAATCACAAAAAAAAAATGAGTTTATGAAGAGCGAGATCGTTAGGCTTATAATTCTGCTTGAATAAATTTTTTAGAATAGATTTTCTAGTGAAGAGCTTTCTAACAAAGAAAATATTGCAGGAATACATACCCTATAACATACCCTCGATGCTTATAATCTCCAAATATAGTTCCAGGTTTTTATTTATAAGGTATTTCCCACCAAGAAGTTGCATTTCATGTTGAACCAATAAACCAAGAATTTCCAAAAGCTCTTAATCCTTTTTTCAGTGTCTCTAAAAGCATGGTCTACCCCTACTTTAGAGCCAACTATAAAGGAGGTTGGTAATCAAAAGCCTAAAGAAGAGTTAGAGGCTAAGAATTATTTTTTATGATAAAAGGATGCCTAAAAACGATCGAGTGTATTGATTTGTATGGTTCTGTAATGGTATTCATCCAAATTTTACAGTGCTCAAGTTTGCTAAGTATATGGAGTTAAATGCCTAAAGATCTTATCATAACATCTATTATAGTAAAATAATTAAAGTGATCAAAGATGACAATGCTCATCCACCTCTTTCATGAAAGTTTAAGTGGCGTGGCCCTTACTTGGTACGAGTCTAGATGGAAGTAAAATAAAAAAGTGTAAAGATCCTGTTGAGGCATTTATGCGTCAATATAAAGCCAGCTTGGAAGTAGCTCTTAACAGGTCAAACTTATAGGTGATGGAGAAAAACAAAAAGGCCAATAAAGAAATGTGCCTAACATTAGAGAGCAGTCTCGGCTCATATCCAACCATCTTTTAAAAAAAATAGTTTTCCTTTTTATCAAACCTTTAAAAGTTCATTCTATGATTATTTATTAGAGAAATCAACTAGTTTTATCGAGATTATGCTCGTGGCTGAATGAATAGAACAAGTAAGCAAAGTTGGTAGAGTTGGTGAAACAACTAAATTTATTTCAAGAAATAGAGGAAATCTTAATAAAAGAAAGAGAAAGATGTGCACCAAGTGACTTATCAGCCGAAAGGCTATAGAAGCCATCATAAGATATCTTTTCGCCCCTATTTCACTTAAGGTGACATTATCAATACCTCTTCTCCACCATATTTTTCATTTATAATGCCTACCCTACACCATATAGCTCAACTAAAACCATGGTTGATATGTTTTATTAAGTGCCACAATATCCCTAATACCAACATCTAGTTATACCATAAAACACCCTACTTTTTTACCATAATTAACAACATACCAAAAGACATGATAAAAAAAATCATTGTACTCTTAATCCCTTTGAAAGAACTATATACTAGCACCTAGTTAAACTATGAAAAATTACTCTTATCCCTTATGAATATAACCAATTTACCCTTATTAGTACAAACCTGATAAAAGATATGATTATCATTTGGAGGCGATAAGTCATGACATTGAAACATTCACTTCATTTAAGAGACATGTTGGTTTGTTAATTAAGAATGTTTGGATATGCTTCAAAAAAAGACACAAACACTCCATATATAAACATTAACCCTTTTACAAACCATACCAACACCAATGTTGAAGGAAAAAATTATTAACTTTTAAGGATGTAACGAGTGAAAATGATACGATCCAGACAAGGTTAAATTCGGATTTTGACGTAGAAAGTGCACCTATCCAGTTTTACAGAAATAGTCATAATTCTCAATCCGACCATTAGATCGAGCTGAAATTTTACGTGGAGTCTCCTGACATGTTCTCCTACCTTGTTTTAAAATTTCAAGTTAATCGGAGTTTGGAAAGGCATCGAAATACGGGTCAACATAGGCTGTATGAATTTTGTTATTTACTTCCTTTTGACTTGTGGACTTCCTATTTGGCTAGGATTCTTTTCCTAAAAGGATGTGGCAGCCTTTTTGGGAATCTCCTAATTCTACAAAGATCTTTAATGGGCTGCAACATAGTTTCCAAGTGTGTCAAGGATTCATAATTATTTCAGAATCCTTTTCTTACAAGAATTCCTTATTCATCCTAGCTACAAAAAGGAAAGAAGACTTCAGAATAAATTCTACATTCAGATCAGATTTCCTAGTCTATTTGGTGACTTCTTAATGGTGACAAATATGATTCTAGCATATTTAGGATGGTAATTTTCGGATTTTTATTATTTTCTTCTTAGTCTTTGGGTTATTATTACTTATTTGGGTCAATTGTAAGTGGACTTAATATAAGTCCACCTAAGGGGGGTCCATTAGGGTTTATTTAAGTTTAGAGTTAGTATAAATAAAGGCATAACCAGACATGTAAGTTAGACAATTCAGATTAATAAAACTTCTTGTTTGCCGCACTTTGTGTGTGTGTTGGTGAGTTAATCTCCCTTCCATGGTTCTCTAAAGAACTGAAAACGACTTATCGAAGAACAACTGTCTTCGTGGCGTCATCCTTATACTTCTCGTTCGCAAATCAATATTCGTTGAGTGGGGGTCTCCGTTTCCAATAGTGCTGGTGCCTAGGTACAAGTTATCTTTGTGTCACACTCCTATCAAACATGATTTACTTGGCTTTCTGAGAATTGGTGTCTTTGCATGTGGGTTGCGTGACCACGTGATCACGAGGTTCGCATCATTTGGTATTACAGCTTGGCTCCATTAATCAGGTTATATCCTTCTGAAATTTTTGTTTCTTGTTGATTCCGCAAAAAAAAAAAAATTCCTTAGTATCCAATTTCTTCTTCTCCTTGAATTTGCGGCATATAAAAAACAATTTGTTATTTCAATATGTTACTGTTCAAAATATATCAGTACCATAAAAAAAACAAAAGAGAAAAGAGAAAAGCAAAAAAAAATCCGTTCAAAAAGACGTTTATTAGATTCTGCCGCAGAAAATTAAACAAGAGAAATTGGATCAACTCAACTCGGAATTAGGTCAAATTTTATACTCTGATTACTGGGCTCCTAATCGCACCACATATCAAATTTGGGATCAATTGGATATTGTTTGCTTTGGGTTTCAAATTCAGGTCTAACTAGGTCTGATTCATAACCTTTTTGCGTCAATATATCAAACCTTATCGTAAATTTCTCAAACTTTATATTATGTCTATCTGGGTTGATATAGCACTATATCTGAAATTGTAACTCAATTGGACATCATTTACTTTAGGTTCCAGATTCGGACTTAACTCGTCGTAAACGAGTCTATTTTGCGTTAACTTTTGAAATTCGCTTGCTTTCTGTTGTTTTCATTTCTTGCAGTTTATTTTCATCATATCCAACATATTTGGGTGTTGCTTCATTTTTTTTCATATTTTGTTTCTGTTTTTTTTTATTCGAGTCTTCAGTTTCGTTCATATTTCGGATAGACTCGCTTGCTACTCGCGAGACTATCATCACAGTTTTGTTTTGCTTGTTTTCTGGTTTTTATTGCTTCTTGATTCATATATTTGGATTGCGCTACCAAGTTGGTTTTATTTGGTGTTGGTTTCAGTTCTTTAGAGAACCATGGAAGGGAGATTAACTCACCAACACACACACAAAGTGCGGCAAACAAGAAGTTTTATTAATCTGAATTGTCTAACTTACATGTCTGGTTATGCCTTTATTTATACTAACTTTAAACTTAAATAAACCCTAATGGACCCCCCTTAGGTGGACTTATATTAAGCCCACTTACAATTGACCCAAAATAAGTAATAATAACCCAAAGACTAAGAAGAAAATAATAAAAATCCAAAAATTACCATCCTAAATATGCTAGAATCAGATTTGTCACCATTAAGAAGTCACCAAATAGACTAGGAAATCTGATCTGAATGTAGAATTTATTCTGAAGTCTTCTTTCCTTTTTGTAGCTAGGATGAATAAGGAATTCTTGTAAGAAAAGGATTCTGAAATAATTATGAATCCTTGACACACTTGGAAACTATGTTGCAGCCCATTAAAGATCTTTGTAGAATTAGGAGATTCCCAAAAAGGCTGCCACATCCTTTTAGGAAAAGAATCCAGCCAAATAGGAAGTTCACAAGTCAAAAGGAAGTAAATAACATAATTCATACAGCCTATGTTGACCCGTATTTCGATGCCTTTCCGAACTCCGATTAACCTGAAATTTTAAACAAGGTAGGAGAACATGTCAGGAGACTTTACGTAAAATTTCAGCTCGATCCAATGGTCAGATTGAGAATTATGACTATTGCCGTAAAACTGGATAGGTGCACTTTCTACTTCAAAATCTGAATTTGACCTTGTCTGGATCGTATCATTTTCACTCGTTACATCCCGAAAAGGTCATCTTTGAAAGTACTAATAGCTAAATTGTTTGACATGTTAAAAGCTATAATACATGTTAGCAACCCAAACAGAGCACTACCCATATCATGAACTGGTTAATCTTATGAGTTTCATCAAGACTAAGGGCTTGATAATTACGATGAATTCCACCATGAAGTTGAGAGCTTACTATCTCTTAACACTTCAAGGATTGGATAGAACATATAATCTAAAGAAATCAACATGACGACTTTTGAATCCTTTGAATAGGCAAATTCAGCTGCAAACAACTAAGATCAGTGGTGGAGGCAGGGGGGTTGGCAAGGAAAATTTTCTCCAGCCCCTCCCTTGAAATTTTCAGCCCCTCCCTTGAAACAAAGTCTCAGAAAGAAAATCCCCCCTGAAACGTTATTTAATTTGGCCCCTCTTGATTTTTTTTTTCTTGCTCCGCCCCTAACTAAGATGATATAAGATGCATAATGTGGCTAGTAAAAGCTAATGATTATAACATTGTCAATTTATTTTTGTTACAAAACTTTGTTAATAAGATCATTTAAACCTTATTTTTCTTAGATTTTTTTCATGTGTTTTGAGATTATGTTGCATCTTTTAATAAATATGCCTTTGTTTTCATGATCTATTATTTTTATGAAATCAAGAGATGTATATTTAAGAGTAACACTTGACATAAATATAATAACAAAGTCATTGGTCAAATTTTGAGACATGTTATATAGATATTAGCCTTATTTTTCAGAATCCTAAAACTTTTTTTTCCACCCCCAATAAACCTTAAAAGTGTCAACCTTGTTTCATACCTTCATTTTGAATTCCATATTACCTTATTTATTTATTTATTTATTTACAAACCTCTAAAAGGAAAATCTTTCTTTCAAAAAAAAAAAATCTCATATGGAATGATATAACTATGCCCAAAATGAGATCAAATGATTTGATGACTTAGATAATGATAAATATTATCTAGTCAAGTCATGATCCCACCACTTCTTTTCAAAGATTAACCTCATGGTTTTTATGTTCAATAATGATTTTGAATAAGGCTAATATTTATCAACATGAGCATATTAAGATTTGAGATGAAAAAAGATCATCTTTGATTTATCTTCCATAAACAAGATTATATCTTTTACAATCCAAATTTGAGCCTGAAAAATGTTTCTTGAATAATAACCCAGATTAGGATCACTTCTCAATACAAGTTTTGAAAATTCTTTAAATAGAAGAAAAGATAAAAGATAAAAAGTGATATTAATGAGAGTTTGCAAGAAAAAAAAAAGCTTTCCTAAATGTCCCTAATGTGACACAAAGTCCACAATTGAAGACAAAATATCAACATCAAATATTGATATAGAATTTAAAGAATTGAGATTGAGGTGAGATTATTCCTTAAAAATGTCAAAATCAAGGTGCCGAACCTAGAAGAGCTCCGTACAGAACAAGTGATCATGTTTTTAAACTCTCAAATGCCTTTCAAGCCTACATATATATTGCCACATGCACAAGTAAGATCATTACATGGAGTGGTATTAGGGTATAACACGTCGTATCGTCACACCAAACCCAACACAAGTTCCTCCACGTAACATGAAGTATGAGCCACACGCATAAGTAATTAAAAATGTTGTAAGTGTTTGATATTTTTTTCAAATAATATGTGATGTTTAATGTGTTTTATTTATGGATTAATAACTATATTTACCAAATATTAAGTTGGCAATTTGTTGCGTGATGATAGAGAAGTCGTTACTAATATTTATGAGCTCAAAGATGATGGACTTGTTTATTATTATGCATTTTGTTGGTTTAACACTTGCCGCATTATACTTGATATGCTTAGAGAGATATCATATCTTGATGATGCTGTTTTAAAAGATAAGACGATTTAAACACTGGAAAGTCAGCCCATCAACTCATCATCATAAATGTAGATAGACTAGGATATATGTAGATAATATAATTATGTTGTGTTATTTTTTTAGTTGTGTAATTTATTATACTTTTATAATTATTTTGAACTTGTCAAGTTGAGATTTTAATATTGTATTTTATATTATAAATATTTAAATTTATTTCAAATAAGTAAGTAGAATTTAAAATTATAAATTTATAAGTGAATATGCAATTATTAACAACATATTATATATAATTGCAAAGCAATTCATTTACATATTAACAAATATGACAACATTTATAAGTGAACAAAGACAATACATTATTATGTTGTGTTATTGTCAAGATTAGTTAATATTATAATACAGAAACAAAAACAACATTAAAATATTACA